>ENA-UAML01000035-UAML01000035.1-human-gut-metagenome-genome-assembly--contig:-NODE-35-length-60124-cov-6.827282_pt1 | contig 60124 bp, 51 predicted proteins | sample MGYA00244211_ERZ654495 | MGnify/ENA primary metagenome ERZ654495 (study PRJEB26926, sample SAMN06164685) | human gut metagenome | biome: ENVO:00009003; feature: ENVO:2100002; material: ENVO:00002003... | reverse complement strand
TCTACACTTCTAGCTTCGTCGGCAGCGTCAGATGTGTATAAGAGACAGGTATCTCTACCGGATGCTCCGTTTGCCCCAGCATGAATTTGAGTCTCGCTATCTCCGAGTCATTTATCACTGCCACCGGACGATTCAATGTCCCGAAATCGGCGGTGCGGTTGACCATGAAGCGATTGATATAGGGAAGTTTGACGATATTGCGGCGTTCCATCTCCGTACAGTGCACAAAAACCACCCCGGAAATGACTACTCTGTCTATCAGTTTACGCCGTCCATTTTTCCACACTCGCATCTCCTTTTGTGTGGCCACATAACTCTCCACGTTGATTTTCTGTAGCTTATCCCCCACTGTTTTTTCATGCCGGGAATTTACTATGGCTACATACCAATTCTTTTTTGGCACGCCTACGGCATCGTCAACGCCCATAGGCCCTGTCGTGGAAATCCCTACTAAATGTTTTTTCGTGGTCAAAGGCACCCTGATTATATCACTCTTGGTTGGAGATGCTCATTCCGCGTGCAAAATTACGAATATTTTCCATATTACCATCAAATTCATAAAAATTTGTGCCCTGTGACAAAAACGATTTTCTTGAAATAAGCACTCATTTTGCCTCCCGCCGAACAAGGATAGCGAAATAAACAGCTAATTATCAACACCATAATATCATAACATTTATCATTTAGCTTTAGTTGTTAAACAAAAAAGAGAGTCCGCCGAACCCCTTTTATCAGGGTCTGACGAACTCTCTTTTCAGTATTCTATGCAACAAGCACTGAAAAGTCATTTACTTTTCAATGCCGTGACAACGATTGTTCAGCTTAAAGTCTAAATCATATATTACAATTTTTATATCGTATGCCTTTAATCACGCTAAGCCTTATCAATCCATGGTATCCTCCGGAGTAATAGGCAGATAAGGTCCATCTTTAACCTCAAAGATGGTTGAAGGCTCAATTACTTCCACTGCGTGCCATTGGCCTTTTGGAATCTGCACGCCATAATTGCCCGTGGTAGAATCAAGAAGATAGCGCTCGGTCTGCGCACCAAGGTCATTGTAAAACACCACAAACAATTTACCGCGAACAATCATAGTGGTTTCAGAAGTGTCCCGATGACGGTGAATAGGAACGACAGTGCCGGGCAAAAGCGCGTTGAGCATGCGCTGGGACTTGTCCTCGCTTGAATTTCGTAAATCCATATTCATGCGATGACGCGGATTTTCCATCGCCTTCTTCTGTATGTCATCAAGCAATTGGTCGTTGATTATCATGCTTTAGATTTTAGATATTCTTCGTGTAAATGATAGTTTCTCTTCATAAACAAAACGTATGCCACAGCAAGCATCACAATAATTGCCCCAAGGTAAACATAATGGTTTATAGGAAGTAATATGAGGCCAAAAGATATAGCGAGCTGAAGCGACATATATATAAACGAAACTGCAACATGCGGCATCCGCAATTCGTTTGCCATAAGTTGATAGGCGTGCTTGCGGTGTGCCTCGCCCAAATTCTCATGAAGCTGAATACGGTGGCATATTGTCAGGATGGCATCAGCACCATAGACCGCCAGAAATATGATGTAAGAAAAATCCTGTGTTTTGAGAATCAGCAGCCCCAAGGCAAACAGCAATATAAAGGCCATGCTTATAGAACCAACATCTCCGGCAAAACATTTGGCCTTTTTTCGGAAGTTGAAAAAACAGAAAACAAGCAAACTAAGACCTACCACATAGAGATAACTCCGTGAAATAAAATCATAGTCAGCATTAAGATAAATCAACGGGAGCAAAACCGCTATAGAATAGCCACCGGTAATACCATTGATGCCATCCATGAAATTGTAGGCATTGATAATGCCTACGCATACAATCATTGCGATTAGCACAATCCACCAGTCGTGCCAGTTCAAGATTCCGAACTGATAAAACATCAAGAACATAGCAGCGAACTGAGCCACAAGCCGCACACTGTCCGGCAGCGAATGGATGTCGTCCGTAAAACTGACCAGCCCGATTAGCGTCAATCCCAAGATGAACCACGGATATTGCAACCCGAAGAACGCAGCATAGAGCCATACGCCGAGCAAAAATATAATGCCTCCGCCACGTAACACAATGGAAGAATGCGAACTACGCAAATTCGGCTTATCAATGATATTGAACCGATCGGCTATGCGAAAGTATGCCAGCTCAAGCAGAACCAGCAACACAAAGATGAACGCAAAAATCATAAATTTAGAGCTATTTTATTCTTACTGACTATGATAGTGATAGTCTGTCAAGATAAATAATTACTGCCTTGATAAAAGTAATTTTATCTTTGAAAGAAAATGAATGATCCAAAATCCAAATTCTTTTTTAAGCAAAAAATTCAAAACAATATTTTGAGTAGAATTGCCCAGAAAGTTCCTTTGATAAGGATATATCCTTTCTTTTTTCAACTCTTTTAATTCAGCTTTAACTATGCGTGAGTCATTAACAACTGCCAAAGTCAAAGCTAAATTTTGTTGCATGTGCTCGATCTTTTCACTTAATAAATCTTTGGAAATAGGTAAGCCTGAAGTAAAGTACTTCTTATATACAAGATACATCTCCTGCATTGAATGATAGTATTGAAGTGCTCGCTTTGCACTATGGCTATGCATTACCGATGATGCTCTCTGACGATAAACATAGGCGACTTCATTAAAATGAAATATATTCTTCGTATGAAGGCTCATTTCAAAATAAAACAAGGTATCTTCCTGAGCAATCATCCTCTCATTAAAATATAATCCACTATCAATCAAAAAATCTCTTTTTAATACTCCTGCCCAGATTGCACACATAGGAGTCCCGTTAGAATCTTTAGGCAAAATATCTAAATTTTCGTTCTTTTGTAAGGTCAGCGAAGTTATAGTGGCTAATTCAGGCCGTTCATTTTCGCTTATTCGCAAATAATTACCCAAAACCGCATCGGCATTATTGTTAATCGCAGCCTTAATAACGAGATTTACTATATTCGGGCACAACATATCATCTGGATCTACGAACCAAATGTACTTTCCCCGAGCCATATTAATTAATTGATTGCGTGTATATGAAACACCGCGGTTTTGACTACTCCTTCTAACTACTACGTTACTATATCTGGTTGCAATATATTTTAGACATTCAAAACTATCATCTGATGAACAATCATCTAAACACAAGATTTCATACCCCCCCCCACAATTCTTTGATTTTCAATACTTTGAATACATAATTCAATATAATCGCATACGTTATATACAGGCAAACAAAAAGAAATTATTATATTTTGATTCATATTTGAAACTAAATAATATTATCCGATCTATAATGTAGCACTTTATTCTTTTCTCCAGACCATCTTGTTGACGACGGTTACGTAGCTCTGGATGATTTTGACCACGATGTTGCTCACGTTCTCGCCCACATACACATCCACCGGGGTGCCGTCATCGTGGTTGCGGTTCATTGCTATGGCGGTATCAACGGCCTGCAAAAGCGACTTTTCATCGATGCCGGCAAGGATGAACCCGGCGTTGTCAAGGCTCTCGGGGCGCTCGGTGCTGGTGCGTATGCAGATGGCCGGGAACGGATGGCCCACGGAGGTGAAGAAGCTGCTCTCCTCGGGCAACGTGCCGGAGTCGGAGATTACGGCGGCGGCGTTCATCTGCAGGCAGTTGTAGTCGTGGAAGCCAAGAGGCTCGTGCCGTATAACCCGGCGGTCAAGCTTGAAGCCGCTCTGCTCAAGGCGCTTGCGGCTGCGCGGGTGGCAGCTGTAGAGTATCGGCATGTCGTACTTCTCCGCTATGGCGTTGATGGCGTTGAACAACGAGAGGAAGTTCTTCTCCGTGTCTATGTTCTCCTCGCGGTGCGCGCTCAGCAGTATGTATTTCCCCTTCTCAAGGCCGAGGCGGGTGTGGATGTCACTGGCCTCTATGTCGGCGAGATTCTGGTGCAGCACCTCGGCCATCGGAGAGCCTGTAACGTATGTGCGCTCCTTGGGCAGACCGCAGTCGGCCAGATAACGGCGCGCGTGCTCGGAGTAGCAGAGGTTGACATCGGATATGATATCGACTATGCGGCGGTTGGTCTCCTCAGGGAGGCACTCGTCCTTGCAACGGTTGCCCGCCTCCATGTGAAAGATGGGTATGTGCAGACGCTTGGCCGGAATGGCTGAAAGACAGGAATTGGTGTCGCCGAGTATGAGCAGGGCATCCGGCCTGATTGCCGCCATAAGCTTGTACGAACAGTTGATGATGTTGCCCACCGTCGCTCCGAGGTCATCGCCCACGGCATCCATATATACTTCTGGGTCGGCAAGTTTCAGGTCCTTGAAGAACACGCCATTAAGATTGTAGTCGTAGTTCTGGCCTGTGTGGGCCAATATCACATCAAAATATTTGCGGCACTTGTTGATGGTGGCCGCCAAGCGGATTATCTCAGGGCGCGTGCCCACGATTATCAGCAGCTTCAGCCTGCCGTTGTCGGCAAACCTTATATCGGAATAGTCAGTTTTCATTTTACAGGATCAAAATAGGTATCGGGGTGATTCGGGTCAAATATCTCGTTGCAGTACATCACTGTCACGAGGTCCTCGGTGTCTGAGAGGTTGATGATGTTGTGGGTGTAGCCGGGCAGCATGATGACAGACTGGATTTTATCTCCGCTCACCTCGTATTCAATCACCTCATCCGTCCCCTCCTTGCGCATCTGGATCAGGCCGTGGCCCTTCACCACGATGAACTGTTCCCACTTGCTGTTGTGCCAGTGCTGTCCCTTGGTTATACCCGGCTTGGAGATATTGATGCTAACCTGCCCGCAGTTGGGCGTGTGGACCAGTTCGGTGAACGAGCCGCGGTTGTCGCAGTTCATTTTCAGGTCATAAACGGCCTTGTCCACGGGCAGATAGCTCAGATAGGTTGAGAACAGCCGCTTGGCGAAGCTGTCGGCCGGGATCTCGGGTATCATCAGCGTCTGAGGCATCACGGCAAACTGGTGCAGCAGATCCACGATCTCGCCGAGAGTGGCCTTGAAGGTCACTGGCACGTGGCAGTAGCGGCCATCGGGCCTCCCCACGGCCTCCACCCCGTCAAACTCGCAGTGGTGCTCCCTGCCCTGCAACGCGAGAACCATCTCGTCAACGAGGTCATCGATATAGAGCAGCTCAAGCTCCACAGCGGGGTCATTGACCTGTATGGGCAGCCCGTTGGCGATATTGTTGCAGAAGGTTGCGACTGCGGAGTTGTAGTTCGGACGGCACCATTTGCCGAACAGGTTCGGGAACCTATAGACCAGCACCCTGGCGCCCGTCTCTTTGGCGTAGTCGAAGAATAGTTCTTCGCCCGCTTTCTTGCTCTCGCCGTAGGGATGGCCGGCATAGCGGCCTATCAGAGTGGCCTGTATGGAGCTGCTCAGCATCACCGGGCACCTGTTGCCGTGCTTCTTGAGCGTGTCAAGCAGCGTGGACGCGAACCCGAAGTTGCCCTTGCGGAAATCCTCGGGATTTTCGGGGCGGTTCACCCCGGCGAGGTTGAACACGAAGTCCGCCTCCCTGCACCAGCTGTCAAGCTCCTCCGGCGTCGAGTCAAGGTCGTACTCAAAGACCCCGTCAATCCGCACGGGATAGTTCCGGGCCTTGCCGTCCCTTATGTTTTTTAGCTGCGCGCAAAGGTTCCTTCCCACAAAACCCTTCGCGCCGGTTACCAATACTTTCATTTGAATATTATAAATCAGTAGAATGTAGAAATGACAACCTATCGTCACCAGGGAGAATAATCCTTTTACCCTCAATAGTTTTAGAATTCCTCAATGTTGATACATATTCCCTAATAACAGCTGGATATTCTTGCCCCAATATCATAATAGGGTTCATTGCGATGCATGTAAATCCGACATTCATTGACATATTGTCTTCCGAATAAAATCGTCCCACTTTATTAAGGAATGCGCTTCCACTTAATAAACCGCTAATAATATCTATTAGCATCGCAATACCATAGCCCTTAAAGCCAGCCATGGGAAGAATAAAGCCTTTCATGCCAGCCTCCGGATTATTGGTTGGCAGACCATTTTCATCCAAGGCCCATCCATCGGGCAAATTTTTCCCCGCTTCCTTATATTCCTTGAACTTACTTTTAGCCACTATGCTGGTTGCCATGTCAATAATCAAGGGATCTTGCCCGGGTATAGGTATAGCCACCGCAAAGGGATTGGTGCCCAACATTTTCTCTTTTCCACCGACAGGAGCCATTTGCGCAGGACTGTTGCATAAGAATATCCCTATAAATCCGTTTTCGGCAGCTTTGAGCGTATAATAGAAAGCGGCTCCAGGAGTATTGTTATTGCGTGAAAAAACTTGGAAAACGCCAACAGACTTCGCTTTTTCCACAGCTAATGCCATACAAAAATCTGCACTTACCGGGCCAAAGCTATTGTCACCATCAACGACAGCAAAGGCAGGAGATTCTCTTACAATCCTAATGTTTGGGGACAAATTATATCCTCCGCGCCACACCTTATTTAGATGTGAGGGAAGGATACGTATGCCATGTGAGGTAACTCCCCATTCATCAGCTGTAGCAAAACAATCAGCAATAATTTCTGCCTGAGTATGGTTAACGCCCGCTTCAAGAAGCCGCCTTATAATTTCGTTCTTCTCTTCTAAATATTTAGGTTTCATTGTTTCTTACAAGCCGCACGGCACAGTGTTGATATAAATGTTTCTTTTACCTTTGATTCTTCATGATTTTCTCTTCCGATTTCAAAAGCACGCTTCCCGTATTCTGTTATAAGCGCAGGGTGAGAAACCAGTCTATCCAAACAACTTTCAACATCTCCATAGTCTGAACAAGTAACTGCACATTCATATTGATTCAAGTACCTGATTGGAGCAATTTCTTTATCACCGATAGCAAAAATGCATTTTCCGCTGGCAAAATAATCTGTGAGTTTGGTAGAGAATGAGAGACGTGCATCAAAACGGTGTTTCTTTTCTAATGACTCAACAAATACTACAATATCTGCTCCTTGTTGTAAGACTTTAACTTGCTCTTTTGAAACAGGTTGATGCAATACACATCCGTTTTGATTTAGAATCGCGGAAGTCTTCTTGTCTAATTCTGTCGGGGTATATATATCAAAGACTATTTTGGTTTTATCTTTATTAATATTTCCCATGGCTTTTGATATCTCAACCAATGATGCAGCACGCCCAATCAATAAATTTCCTGTATAAACCATCTTAATAGGAGTATGGGGAGGTTTGTTTTCAAATTGTAGATTTGTATAGTCGATGCCTTTGGTCAATACTATGCTTTTGGTGCCGAAATCCCGATCAGTCTCATCTCCCTCAATTTGCGTGATGGTAAACATCTCATTGCAGTTTGTAGCAAGTTTCCTGACAACCTTTCTCAGCATCCAGCGATGAAGCCATGCCCATGGATTCCATCCGCATGCCGAGTAAGAATAATTATCATCAGCTAAATAACAAACATATGGACGCTTAAACTTTTTTATAATATGCAATTGAATCCAGCCAGTGTAAACAGTGGGATAAATCGGAACAAAAAACACATCCGGATTCACATCAGTCACAAAGTCGGACAATGCCTTTGTTTTCCATTTCCCTGCCCTCCATACAGCTTCTCGTACTACCGTTAAAAACCAATTCTTCTTTTTATGTGCTCTTTTATAAAGAGCTTTTTCAGAATTCATGGCTTTCAGCTCTTCCGTGTTTGCGGTCTCTTTATTTTTGACTTCGCGCCCTACAGGACGTCTATTTATGACACTTTTGATTATTGCATTTTCCGATATCTGAAAGAAGCGTGAACAAACATCGGTATCCGGCAAGTCAGACTTTAAATAAATCTGGGAAACCTTGGCAGGATCCCAAAATTTGAATAAATCAGTCTGTGTGTGTATGCCGCTGTCTCGTCTCCAAGTGCTAAGTGATATGGCAAGTACGCGAGGCAATGACTTATCGTACATATTTTACGTTCTTTTTTTTAGTTTATTTGCAGTTGAAAGCAACACTGTGGTCAGTTTTAGCCCCAAAAAACGTACACATTTGTGAATAATCAATGCTCTTGGAGTAATAGAATTATCAAGCAGATATAGGATATTCTTTACACGCTTATAATATTTCTTGCGAATGCTCGCCCCGTAAGAGCAATATAAAACCATGGTATTGCCCGCATAACGCGCAAGAATCTGCATCAATACTTCTTTTAGCCCCTTATCGGCTTGTGAATTTTGTATCCGGCGTGGCCAATTTTCCAAAATCCATAAATTGTCTGTCAAACTCTGTTCTTTTACATCATGTGAAATTGAATCCGGCCTCATGCGGTATATATACAATGCCTTGTTAATTGCAGAATACGATTTTGCTTTTTCCATTACCTGAAGATACCAGTCGGAATCTTCGCTTATCATCCCCTCTTTGAATTTTATGTTATTGGATATAAGAAGATCTCTTCTTATTACCTTTGCCCATGCCGTTCCCGTGTATGAATCATTTTTTAAAAGTTGAGCTAAAAAAGTTTCTGGAGACAAAACCTGCGCCTGAGAATAAAAATTACATACGGGGAATCCATAGGTGTCCCTACTCTCAAAGTATTTTTTAAATCCAAATATTAAAACATCCGGATTGCATTCAAGAGCTTTGTCAATTTCTGCAAGCGCATCCTCAGAACTCAGATAGTCATCGCTGTCAATAAAAATCACATATTCACCTTTGGCAATATTCATTCCTGAATTGCGGGCTCGTGCCAGTTTACCATTCGGCTGATGAAGCACTTTCACATTTTCGTATGCTGCAGCATATTCATCGCAAATCTCCGGACATTTGTCAGGACTTCCATCGTCAACGAGTATCAGCTCGTAGTCTTTGTAATTTTGTGCGAGTATGCTGTCAACACACTCTCTAAGGTATTTCTCAACCTTATAGACTGGAACTATAATTGAATATTTCATTAACAAGTACAGGATTTAAGACAATTATTCAATTTAAACTCTCATTAAGGAAATCAATTGATTCTTTACGATATCTGTCTAATGCCTCATTTATCAGAGGATAACTTTCAACACTGTATGGATCTGTAAGTTTTGATTTTAATGAAAGTTTAGAAAACAATGTTATCAATCGTGCTTCTATATAATTCGGGTGAACAAACGGGATAAAGTGTTTTTCAAAAACAATAGACATGGCACATCCATGAAAAGAGTTCGTGATTACAATTTTGGCTTTTGCAATTCGAGTAACCCATTCTTCAAGGGATAAATTGTCGGTTGGAGAGGAAAGATTACATTTCACAACCGGTAACTTCGAGTATTCTTGCGGTATAGCAGGAATAAGAGATTCATCTCCTAACCAATAAATGAAAACATAAGGAGAGTCTATGTCAACAGATTGAATGATATATTGGTCATAGAACTTCCGCGAGTGCAATAAAGTGGGATCAAGCACCCATTTCGCATTATTAATCCCAATCTGAGAAAGAATCGGAATTAAATGTGTCTCGCGTACAGAAATGCCTCTGAATTTTTTCAGCAGCGAGACTATTTTTTTTGTTATCAACGGATCATAATTCCATTCGGGGACACCCATGGAGGCTGCATACGACAAAATCTTTACATTACATTCTTCGTTAAATTCGCCCCAATAATCCAAATCACGGAGCTTACAGAATCCTGCATTCCATACCTGATCGCTCCCTATCACAACTGCATCCAGCTTATTATTCCTTATCTGTTTAACAAGTTGTTTATGGGAATAGATTTTAGGAGTGCGTTTGAATGCTTTATTACAAAACATTCCGAGTGGGTCTGGTTTATTAAGTATATTGCTTCTTAAAAAAGTTATGAGATAATTAATATAGCGTTTTGAGTATGATAAGTTATGTCTTCTATCCAATATCAATACGGTATGGCCCATTTTTTCAAGCTGCCCTTTCAAAGCGAGCGCTTGCATGATTCCGCCATAGTTATTCAAAAGTGGATGAGTTAGAATTCCAATTTCCATATTGCACAAAATTGAACGCTTACATTAAGCGTAAATGTGATATTTTATATCAGATTAAATAATAACATTCAGATTTTGAATTTACGATAAATAAATCTTTTTATTCTTATTGGCAGATAAGCTAAATACTCCCACGGACTCAATTGGTTGTAAATAGGTGCTATACGTTTTACTGCATCCGTAATTGAATAATGCGGATTTGTAGCAAGTCTAAAAAATTTGTCCCTTGTTATCGGCTTTGGAGACGGATGATTGATGGCTCTGTTATAAATACATGCCTGTTGGTACGACACCTCCTTAGAATCTATGTTTAACGAATAAAGCGTCTCGGCTCCCTTTTGTGTGTTTACTACAAGGAGACTTACGCCTTCTTCATTATACATTTCCGATACGACCTTATCAATCCCCCAAAAATCGCCTAATGTTATATCCGAGCCACTGTTATTTTTGTATTCGCATTTATAACAAGACGGCCGAAGGCAATTGTCAGTTATAAATGCCCTCATATAAGGACTGTTTACAGCACCTGTCTCAAAATGTTTACCGTTTTCATGTTTCACTGAGAAACCATAGTTGGACCAGCTGAATCCATTCTTTTCTCGAAAATTAATCTTAAGTTTTCCTGTACCTCCATCCTTATTAAGGACAGAAGCAATTTCATATATATATTTTTTCCATATTCCCGGGCTTGGTACCCCATGACAAACAAAATCTACCGTCAACAGGTTCTTATAATCTTTCCGCAGATATTGTCTCAATCCGGCAATCTGGCATGGAGTTCCTGAAAACAATACGGGTTTATCTTGATGGAGGAAGGACTTAACATCGCTAAATGCTTTGCCTATATGGCTCTGGACATATTTACTGCCTAACATTTCCATCACGCCATCCAAGGTTTCTGCATAAGTATGATGAACTTCATGTTGTGCGTTTATGACAGCACCAAACACAATTCCGCCACGCTCGATTGTAGCTTTGGCAAACTCATAGAAAATTCCTCCTGATGAACTTTTTTTCACAATTGAAGAATCACGATTATAAGCAGCATATGCCTTGATAGGCTTCCACTGTTCATTTCCTTCAAAAGTGTTATTCAAGTATGGGCAAACATTTTCACATATATGGCAATTTATGCAGGTATCCTCATCAATTTTAGGATATAAATACCCCTCGGCATCAGGTACCATTTCAATACAGTTTTTCGGACATGCCTGTGAACATGCCTCACACCCACAGCATTCTGTATTATCGTTTAGTTTAATCATGCTTATTAATTTTTAGCATTAAATATACAGTCTGTTTAAGATTTCTGAAAGCTATGCTTTTACGATATCGCACCCAGAATCCAATATTGAAAACAACAACAGCCACAAAACCTTTAATCACCATACCTCCAATATTGTCCAGTGGTATTGATGAACCTAAACCCAATGCAACAATGCAAATAATAGTTAACTCTATAAGTTCCATCAAATATCTCAACAGATAACCGCATACACTTTCTTTGAAAACATGCTTGAAAACAATGTATGCATCAAACCATATAGTTGTCAATAGTATGCTTACTGTGGTTGCGGAGATGATGCCGGTAGTTCCCCATAACTTACCAAAGATTATTGATAAGACTATATTCAGCAAAGCTGTAAAAATTGGTCTATATCGTCCTTCATAATAAAGGCCACATCCCTCGCGGTATATAGAGACAGCAGCATTGAAGCCAACAACAACGAAGTTAAGTGTAACCATTATTGCAAAAGGAAATGACATTAGATATGAGCTACCTATCCATATAGGTATAAAAATCTGAATAAGACAAATATAACAAGTAGCACATAAACCGTAAATCCAGAACGATAACAGGTTTAGATTATCAAAGATGCTTTTTTTATGTTCAATCGTTGATGACGCGTTCAAATTTCCAACGCTTGGACGCGCAGAGACAAATACAATACTTGCAAATCCCGAAATCATGGTTATAAGCACCAGATAATTGGAATAAGGGCCAACCATTGTCAATCCAATGACTGCCGTTATAACTATATTGTCTATAGCATTATTGAAAATAGCGCTAATTTTCCAAATCGCTAATCCAAACGTATTTTTATATATTGGTTTTTTCTCTTCTTTCTTAAGTTTGCCAATAGCTTTCTCCTTAATATAGGGATACCATTTACCGATATAAAAGCCGTATGCAATTCTTTGTATTATCATAACGGCTATAGGAATGGCAAGATAAAGGTAAAAATTCTTGAACAGCACAAGAACCGCAATCTGCATACAGATAGTTGTAATTTGCGCTGAACAGTTAATTAGTGTCAGACGATATTCCTGCTGCATGGCACATATAAAACCATATCGCCAAACATAAAAGTAATATGAACTTGCAGAGTTTGCTACAAAAAGTACATAAACGAGAAATACATTTATTGATGTTGACTCAGGAGGCACAAGCATATTCAGGAACGGAAGCAAGGCCAGGCCTATACCAATAACAACCAAACCTATGTTGCAGAAAATCTTTTTATAGTAGGCTATGAACTGTTTAATTTTTTCATAATCTCCTTTTGCTATTGGTTCGTACATAGCATATATTATCGCACCTCCGATTCCCAGTTCGGTAATATTCAGGAATGAGAATATACTGGTAAATAGTCCATTGATGCTTAAAAACTCATTCCCTAAATATACTATAAAAACTGTTCGAGATGTGAAATGCAAAATCATGTTCAGGATTTTAAATACGAATCCTGAAGCTGTATTTTTTAGCGTGTTTTTAGTCCTTGACATTTTTTAATATGCCGGTGTGTTATTACTGTTTCCCTTCTTATTCTCTATTTGAGTGTTTTTCCCAGATCTTCAAGGATATTGTTCAGCATGATTGGACGGTTAAAATATTTTTCAGCTCTTTTTCTGCCATTACGAGCAATTGATTTTCTCAATTCATTATTCCCATACAATAATTTCATTGCTGCGCTAAGGTCGGTTGAATTCTTCGCTTCTACAAGAATCCCGGAGACCCCGTCTTCCACCACTTCCGAAGGTCCCGGCACATTTGTGGTGATAATCGGCAATTCCATACCCATGGCCTCCTGAAGCACCTTGCCAAATCCTTCGCGATAGGTTGGATGGGTAAGAACATCGAACATTGCCATGTGGTGATATACTTCCTCCGGTTTCACATTGCCGGTAAAAACTATTCTCTTATTTGATTCAGCATCCCGCATAAGCGTCTGAGAAATAGGATTGGTTTCATCAATCATTCCTACCAACACAAGACAAATGTCCGTCAGCCTCTCCTGCAACGCACAAAATGCCCTAATCAGTTCATTTATACCTTTGTCCGCATTAATTCGCCCTACATATCCGTAAACAAAGGCATTGTCGGGAATGTGATATTTCTTACGGAGTTTATTTCTCATATTCATCCGATCAAAGCTGTCACATTCCTTCAAATCCACACCGGTTGTTCCACCTATTCCCACCACAGATATCTTTCGTGCGGAAGTGAGTCTTTCCTTTACAGCAAATTCCATATTTTTGGGACTTTGAGCCCGTATTGTGGATGAGAGCAAGCAGGTCAGTTTTTCTACCATTTTGAATAGACTCCTTTTAAATCCCGTGAAACTCACATAACGCAAACCGCATTGACTGTAATACCGACAGTCTATACCAGCCATTTTAGCAGCAACGCTTGCATAAAGGGACACATTGGGCGATGTATAATAAACTATGTCATATCTTTCGCGTTTAAAGAGTCTATACAGCCGCAAGGGTATCACGAAAAGGTCCTTGACAGATGCCCCTCTGCTCATTGGCATATCAATACATTTAGCGTAATCGGAATTGCGCTCTATGAATCCGTCATCCATGCAACATATAAGAGTGACGTCATACCCATTTTTGCTTAGGTTGCGCATAGAATCAACAATAAACCAGTCCATGGTCTTTGAAATGGTGGTAAGCGCACAGATCTTAATATGCCGATTTGTCATATAGTGTGAATTAGTGTATAGATTGAACTATCTGATTGGTTAGTCTTATCACTTCATTGTGATTAGCGGAGAATAGTTCGGGGGTATATTGCATGAACCGTTCTTCGGCTTTTCTTATCTTTAAGATTTCCTCGTTAAAGAGTTTTTTTATTCCAATGAGGTCGGTCATGTTTTCCACGTTGCAGAAACTTCTGGACAATATCGCCATTTGACTGCCAAGGCGATAATGCTCTGCAATTATTCTTTCAGCCGGTAATACCCCATATCCTATGCGTGCGATTCCACCAAATCCGTAAGGTATGCCTGAATCCTTAATTGTAGCGGTTATTTTATCTACGGTACCGTCTGCTAACAATTCAAACATAAATTTTTTATGCAACGCAAGATGTAAGTCATTTAAACCGATATGTATTTCATCTATACCTTTCAGTTTCACAATTTCTTGCATATTTTGTACTGCTTCAGACGTCTCGCAAAGCAACATGGTTTTGGCTCGTCCGTCAACGGCTTTTATAAAACGGTTGACATCAGCCACGGTCCTGTACATAGGCAGCATTATTATATCAGCTCCGGCACCTATAACAAGGTCAATTTCCTCCTCCGTATCAGGATAGTCATCTAAGCGTTCATGTATAGGGTTTACTCTGACCAACAAATGTGCTTGATGCAATACCTGTTTTATGTTTCTAATATCCTGAATGGTATGGTGATTCTTGACTGTATCCATTCCACCCTGACGAGCCTCTTTGCCTATGTATTCCATGTCAACAAATATGCGGTTGACACCTGCGTCATCAGCGATTTTAGCTATTTCGGGGCTATTGGTTATATAAAATAAATTCAACATTGTATATGAAAATTACTTATCAGTAAGAATCGTCTTACTTGAGGTAACCCTTTTGACTATTTTTGATATTGCCAAGGCGAAGAGAATACTTAATGCGGCAACCGTGAGATCTGCCATGTAAATATTGTGAATGTAATTCTTCACAGGCCATGGACCTCTTAAGAAGAAATAGTGTACGAGATAAACTTCGTATATTATCGATGCGAACAGCACTATAAAGTAATTCTGTGCTAACGATGCTACAGCCTTTGGCACTTTACACCCCAGGAAAAACACTGTGGAATATATCACTACAGCCAATGAGCCTTGTGAAACCAGAGCTATGTAACGGTCATAAAAATCCGAGCCGTCAATCAGTTTCATTCCAATGAAGCGAATAGCAGTAACTATCAGAAAAATAATTACAATCCCGGCATATCTCCTGCCTGTAAACACATAATTCTTTTTCGCTATGAGATAACCTATCATGAATGAGATTATATAGGATATCTGTATGCCCATAAACATCATAACGGGCTGTACTGCACATATCAGAATTAACAAAAACAGATACAGTGATTTCAGGCTCGGTGAAATTCTTTTATACAGCCAATCAAGAACAGGTGTTATGGTAAAGCATATCAGTATTATAGTTATATACCACAGATGCCCCAAACCGGTCATGGCACCGTAGCCTTGATATGGCCAAAATAAATAATTGATACCTTGTGTGGCGGTTATCAGATGAAGAGCTGATTGAGCGTTAAATCCATTAGTGAACAGCACTATTAGAACCACACATATCAACATTATGATATAATAAGGAACAAGTATGCGCTTGAATCGACTTCCAAGCCATTTTGCATTGTATCTGGGTTTGAAACCGGTCAGGAAGCCTGATACAATGAAGAATACCGACAATCCTGCTAAAAATATTTCACCGAGACTTCCTATTCCAGCATCTTGAAAGAAGTGGCATAAAAGAATCATACAGCATGCAATCACATGAAGCAATGTGATTTCATTATATTTTTTCATTGCGAAATCAGTACCAACTGTTTTTAATTATACCAGCAGCACTACACGGACCGGAAACATATTGCGGCAACGAATCTTTGTATAGCATTGATTTTACAATGTTTATGAAACGTGGAACGGCACACTCTACATTCCAGAGATCAGCCATCGTGTTATAGGCTTCGTCCCCCAGAGTTTTTACAAGATTGTCGTCTGCGAGGTAATCCTCCAGAGAAGAACAGAATTCGTGTATGTCGCCATAGCGGTAAACGCGTCCGTTTTTATCCTGTTCTATCAGATAAGGCGCACTGCCACAAGCATGAGAAGCAAGCACAGCGCAACCGCTATTCATCGCTTCCCCAAGTACAGCGCCCCAACCTTCGTAGCGATCTGAAGTGAATATGAATATTGACGATTCTTCCATTTGGCGGCGTACTTCGTCAGGTTTCATGGATCCAAGAAACTTTATATCGGCATTGTGCAGATGAGTCTTGACATATCGTTCGCACTCTTCTCGTTTTGGCCCATCGCCGATAAACTTTAAAGAAAACTCAATGCCTTTTTCTTTAAGTCTTTTTGCTGCCTCAAGTGCGAACTCCGGATGTTTGCATTCTATAAAACGTCCTACCCAAATTATACTTCGAGGCTTTTTACCATTCATCAGAATGTCAAAGTCATTGTATCTCTTGACTTCCGGCAGATACCCCCATTTGAAGCATTTTGAAGCATTAAAGCCTAACATTGCCAAATCTAATGAGGTGTAAGCGCTTGCAGAAAGTATATACAGATTTTTCCTTCTGTACCGAATGTATTGCTTGTATATGGCACGCGCTGTTGTTGGTATAAGCACCCTCCATGTACCTTTTCTTAAAGAACGCTCACAGTATCTGAAAGAAAGTTTGTTCTCACGCATCCTTGCATAAAGGAACTTTAAGTCGCAAGAGCCGAATATCGCAACATCAGCATCGATCGCCAGCTGCATTGCCTTATCATAGGCTCTTTCACTCTCAAAGGAGCGTATAACGAATGGTAAAGTGCTCAAATCATCATAACCCATTGATATGCGTTCCTGCGTCAGAGGTTCACAGCTGACAAAAGTAAATTCAACATCCGGGTCTTTCATCATTTCCCGGCATAGCGGGTATTGATGATGAAATAAATAGTTCGTGAAAAAAACTATTTTAATCATTTATGCTTTTTCTGATATCTGGCTGCCATTAAGCCGGGGAATAAAGTCTGTCCGGCTATAATCAGTTTGTTTTTACCTGTTAGATACTTATTCCCAAGCCCTTGTACATAAAAATGTCGGCGCAAATAGTTGACTGTTTGCATATATTGTGGATTATTTTTGCTACGTAGCTCTGCGGGAACAAGGAGCAGATATGCCATGTGCTGGAATAAAGCGAAACGGTTTGCTTCTTCCTTAAGTTCCGGATATATTGATAGCACTTTTTCACGAAAGACCAAGGAATTGCCTACCATATCTTCTATTGCTTTACCATATTTGCTGCTGATGCTGTTAGTTCTGCACAAATAATAATAACCGATTTTACCGGTAAATACTATCCGGTCAATTTTTGGCATCAAATCCATCATGAAGAGTAAATCCTCATTAAGGCGGGATTCGTCAAACCGTAATTTCCCAATTATTTCTCGTAGAAAGAGCTTTGAACAAACGCTTACATCTCCGATATGCAATAAAAGTTCCCTTGTATATTCTTTGGTTGAGATTTCACCACCATCTTTATGCGGATCATTTCTCAAAGTTATATTTCCCAACTCATCTACTCTAACGATATGTGAGCAAGAGACACATCGTTTATCGGTCACTTGAGCAAGCAAAGTTTCATAAAAATCTAGCGCCAAATAATCATCACTATCAATAAAATTAATATATTCTCCTTTTGCTGCGTCAAGGCCCGCATTCCGAGCAGAAGACAAACCTCCGTTCTTTTTTTGAATTATTCTTATTCTGTTATCTTCGGCAGCATATTTTTTACAAATAGCCAACGATGCATCTGTACTTCCATCGTCAACTAAAATAATATCAAGATCTCTTACTGTCTGCTTCTGAATAGACTGAATGCATTTATCAAGATAATTCTCAACATTATAAACCGGCACTATAACTGATATGGTTCTTCTCATTTTTCCAAAGAATCTCATTTAACGAAAATGGATCTGATTGCATTTTACACTATAAATACATCCACTGCAGGTAATGAAAAGTTAATTATCTGTTTGGACGGCATCTATAAATTGCTGATAAGCAATGTTGTTACTATATCTATCTTTCTGTACGTTTTCAGTCAGTATTTTCCTTAATCTCTCGTTTTCAATCAGTTTTTTCAAACATTGCGTAAGAGAGAAGACCGTCTGCTCCGCAATCAATCCGTTATATTCATCCTGCATTATTTCATTCAAAGCAGGATATTGCATGGCAATAATAGGTTTCCCAAGAATCTGTGATTCTATTACAGCCATGCCATATGCTTCCGTAGCTGATAAAAGTACTGAGAAATCACATTTTGACTGCAGGGCAAATGGATTCTCCATGGCACCGCAAAATGTAATTAAATCACTCACACCCAATTCATTGGCAAGTTCACAGTTATAGTCAAAATCGGGACCATCACCAACTACGTACCAATGAAAATTCTCAACATCTTGTTTTCTCAGTTCTGCAGAAGCTTTAACTACCCTGTCAACCTTTTTATGACAATTTTCATGTCGCGACACAGTAATTATGTTTACAACTGAAGGATTTACAGAATATGGAGATGTCTGTAATGCTTTTCCCTGAATATCCTCAACATCAAACATGTTGTAAATTGTGGTGAATTTCTCAGCCACCGACTGAAATTTTTGTTTGAATCCTTCAGTAACCGCTTTGCTGACACAGGAAATTTTATTGAAATAGGGAAAATATTTATCCCATGTATTGGTTGATCTCATAAAATTCAAATCCCCATGAATCATAGCTATCTTTCTACGGGCATTCACACATTTCAAAGTAAAATAGTAACAGGGTGCACATTGGCGATATGCAACCGCTACATCATAACTCCCCTTTATCTTAAATCCATGGAAAACAAGCGGCAACCAAAGTTCAAAATGATTTGTGATTTTTTTAATAATAGCTACAGCAGCAAGACCAATTTTAGCAATGAGACTCTTATTTTTCAACTGTTTGGCACTTAAATTCCATAATAATGCCGGCCTTTTAAGTCCGATCTGATTCACTTCAGGAATATTTGACTCAGTTCCGTCCATAACAAGAATATCAACCTCATTCCCTCTTTTTTGACATTCTTTGCAAAAGTTTATTGCAGATGATGTTACACCACCCAACAGCATATCGGGAACAACGACTAAAATTTTCATGTGTCTATAGAAATGTTTGGTATGGTATAATACTTCTAAAGTTCGTAAAAAGACGATATACAAATAATAAATATGCAATACTACCTACGGCAACCGGAATTAATGGATTCTTTGATTTCCAATACCCATACATATAAGCGTACAAAGCACAGGAAATTCCGAGAAAATAATAGCTTGGTCTCTCAGCAACTCGCGTTTGTAGCCGTAATATCCAAAGAAATAGAGTTAATACATTTACATTAAACAGAAACCGCACGAAGCTGATATTTTTGCCTGAATTGCGATAAAAAACATAAGATAAAGCGGTCATTAAGGAAACGATAATCAAGAATGTTCCACCACTTCCGGTTTCTTCAATACCGTAATCATAATCAAAATTCTCATTTGCCCAATTTTGTAATAATATCAAATAAGATGATGCTAATATCAGACCTATGGTATATAAAACGATGTTGAATTTGGTGAATTTACGATCATATATGAGTACGGCAAAAACAAAAAGTAGTGAACTCTTATGAAACGTAAATGCCAATGCTATTAGCAATGCAACTATAATATATTTTCGCTTTAATAGAAACTGAATAGAGAACAGGCAAATACTGATTGCGATATTTTGGCGAACCCCTGTAAGAAGGAAATAAAATATACCGAGGGTTATAACGAAATAAACGAATATAAAACCGGTATTCTTATCCAACAATTTAGCGAAAGAATAATATCCTATGAAATATACGAACGTATATATCAGTTGAAATAATTCCGGTTTCTGAGTAATATATCCAACATACTTTACAAAACGAATGTACCCATGTTCCATTCGGCTGGTTTCCATTACCGTTGACAAATCATTTATAATAGTTCTCTCAAAATCACGAAGATATACCCAAGTATCTGCGCCAATATAATCTGCCCTGAATCCAATCAGAAGAAACATGGGAAGCAAAGCAAAAAATATATAGGTAGGATATTGTGAATTCAATGCACCGGATTTGCGGTACATATATTGAACAATTAACGGCGTAAATGGAAGTAGCAAATAGACCAGCATGTCATCAGCTTAGTATTGACCGATATAGGTCAATATATCCTTGATAGCAAATATTTCTGTCAAAGTTGGCTTTTCCTGCCTCTGCACACTTTATCCTGTCAGGAAGCCTACGACTATTGACTAATTCTGCAATCCTATATTTATCACCTTCTTTGACTACATATCCCGTATTAGGAAGAATTAATTCGGTACTTCCGGTGGAATCGTAAGTAATTACGGGTGTACCACAACATATCGATTCCATATTAACGGTAGGCAATGTATCAGCATGCGTCACATTTACAAATACATCAGCTGTATTATATAGTTGTGCCAGTTCCTCACGATTACTAATGAATCCAATCGGCTTAACACGTGACCCATATTTTTCAAGAGTTTCTTGTTGAGCCTTAGTACATCCAACAATCATAATATTGGCATCGGTCTCTTTGAGAATTATGTCAATCAAGCCCAATTCCCGAGCTGACAACCATTTATTTGCCATGCCCATTACTGTGAAGTCTGTATTGCGGGAAATTTCCATAGGCTTGAAAATAGAGACATCAACACCATTGTACAATCTGACAATATTAGTACCGTTTAAGAAACTCTTCTTGGCCTCACCACATATCCAATCACTACATCCTACCATCGTTAGACGCGGAATAGATAATAATATGTGCTTTTTTTTCTGATAAACATCCTTGGAACGATCAAACAAAAAACTTGTTGGAGGTGCTTTGAGCTTAGGACAATCTCCACAACCGGTTATAAACCTTTTGCAACCAACATCTACATAATGGAAGCACTTGCCTGTAAACCACCAGCAATCATGCATCGTAATGACTGTAGGGATGTCTTTTTCAGCTAAATAATTCAATAACATCTCAATATTAACATAATTACTATGCAAATTATGGAGATGAACAATATCGGGCTTGATTTTATTCAAAGCACCGAAAAATTTTCGAGTAGAAATAGTAGAGTAAAAACCCTGCTCACCTAATATTCTACTCAATATTGCATGCAGTTTCCAATCTACCGCATTCCCGATAGTTATTCCATTAGCTATATTACAACAGGACCGCTGATAGGCAACAAATGATTCTATATCGGGTTGCTGTAATAACAACTCGTCAATATCTCTCATTATGAGTCCGGTACTTCCGAACCCATAATTTGCATTGATTTGAAGAATTCTGTACATTTATTTAACCTATAGAGGTGTCATTGTACAAAGTTCCCTTCGCCACTAAGTTCGCGCTCAATATAATCCAGCATAGCAATCTTAGCTTTTGTCTCCTCTACAGTAAGTAATCGTGTATTATTAGAATCAAACTCAGTGACAGTGTCTCGGGTTTCGTCGCCCTCCTTGAAGAACTTGTCATAGTTAAGACCGCGGTTGTCGGCCGGAACGCGGTAAAAATTACCCATATCCTCTGCTTTGGCACACTCCTCATTTGTCAGCAGAGTCTCGTACATCTTCTCGCCGTGGCGGATGCCGATTACTTTGATGTCCTCTTTCTTTCCGCCGAACAGCTCACAGACGGCCTCCGCCTGCGTCTGGATAGTGCAAGCCGGAGCTTTCTGCACCAGTATGTCGCCGTTCTGACCGTGCTCAAACGCGAAGAGGACAAGGTCAACGGCCTCGTCAAGGCTCATGATGAAACGGGTCATCGAGGGTTCGGTCACGGTAATCGGATTGCCGGAGCGGATCTGCTCTATCCACAAAGGAATCACAGAGCCGCGGGAGCACATCACATTGCCGTAGCGCGTGCAGCAGATCTTCGTCTTGCCTGAATAACGGCTCTTGGCAACTGCGACTTTCTCCTCAATGGCCTTGGTGATGCCCATCGCGTTGATCGGGTATGCGGCCTTGTCGGTTGACAGACAGATAACCGCACCAACTCCGGCCTCAATAGCGGCTGTCAGCACATTGTCAGTGCCTATTACGTTGGTTTTGACCGCCTCCATCGGGAAGAACTCGCAGCTCGGCACCTGCTTCAGGGCCGCCGCGTGGAATATGTAGTCCACGCCGGGCATCACGTTCTTGCAGGACTGGAGGTTGCGCACATCGCCGATATAGAACTTTATCTTGTGGGCCACTTCCGGATAGCGCACCTGATACTCGTGGCGCATGTCGTCCTGTTTCTTCTCGTCGCGCGAGAATATGCGGATTTCTTTAATATCCGTGTTCAGAAACCTTCTGAGCACTGCATTGCCGAAACTGCCGGTACCCCCAGTTATCAGCAATGTCTTATCTTTAAAAATTGACATATTTATTTGGTTTTAATTTTTCTTTCAGAAATTTAGCGCATGTACTGCGGAGTAGCGATTCCCGACTATAATGAGGGTTGGGGCTGCCGGTTTGGCACTTTGCCCGGTTTTGTATAGACCCATTCGGGCACAACGATTGTGTTGTCTTGTCCGAGCCGGGCTATTTCGGCAACGAGTGGCAGCATTGAGGTGGAACATTCTCCGCGTTCAAGCAAATCCAGAGCGTAATCCACATATTCAATCAAAATCTCTCGTTCAATGACATCACGATAATTCCGATATTGGCCAATCAAAGCCGTAAGTTCGTCGGGAGAATAACTTCTTTTGCTATCAGGGTAAGTCTTGTCATCATCCACTTTTACCGGTAGCGAAAAAGTGAGCGACATGTTATCCAATTCGTTATTGTAAGTGGCAACACAATAGTCTATTTTCAGCTGTTCATCTTTGTTTGCCGCCTCACGCTTCAGCAACTCCCTTACAATCTGTCCCTCGTAAAAAAATGTTGTATGCTCTCGGCCATCCAATCCCCGCTTTTGATGGCGTATCGGCCAGCGACGATACAATCCATGAAGCTCGTCAATAGTCATGGCAGCCAAATCTGTGGTTGCAGGATCACATTCCGGCATCTTATAGAGGTCTTCGCACGACTGTATGGACTGTCGCGAAATCAACTCTTTCACCACCTTTTGCAACCGTGTAGCACATTGGCGTGAAAGCGAAATACGCTTGCTGTCAATAATGCTGGCTGCATAATCACCTACCTCCGATAATATTTGTCCGAGTGTAATAAGCTCAGCAGTAGGAGATGCAGCCGATACCTTGTAATTCAATATTCTTGATGGAAGAACAGACAGCATTTCAACAATTGAAAATTGGGAGATTAACCTATGATTTGGATGAAGTCCGGCTCAACCTCCACGGCCGCAGTTACAAGAGTGGGAAGCTCCACTATCAAACGCCGCTTTCTCATGCCCTTGACCGATAGCAAACGGCCCTCGTATTGATCAAGCATCCCGCCCACTATGCGCACTCGCTTGCCATACATCTTTTCCGTAAGTTCGCCCGGTTTATAATATATAAGTGAGTCGGTATTGCTGATTGCGAAAATAAACTTTTCCATCTCAGCCTCTCTCACCGTCATCGGCTCATTCTTAGTTTTGCCGAACAAATAGCGGTATTGAAGAGTGGGACACCGTTCTACAAACGGATCAAGAGTCTCTTTGGCCTCATGAACAAATAGCAAATCCTGTATAACCGGCACCTCCCGTCTCAGCTGACGGCCCCCGATGGTCATTATCATCTGGGTCATCGGAGTGAACGCCTCCAGACCGGCATTTGTCAAGTAATGTATGGCAAGTTCGTTAGAATTTCGGCGCTTCAAATCGCGCATCACAAACCATTGCTTTCCGGAAGTCTCCATATACATTTTGAAGAATTACAGGCAATTCTCCAAGTCCTGCTCATGCTCCGATATGTCTAAAGCACAAGCAGTTACCCACAAATTGTTATAAAAAAGAGGATTTCTAATGATTGGTGCACCCCTTTTAATCTCTATTATTCCAGTCACTGATTTACAATTGCTATTGCAAACTATAAATCATCAGTCTCTCCGTAAGAGACTTGCATTTGAGACTGCAAAATTACTCAATTAATTGGAAATAACAATACTTATAGTGATGAATTTTTTATTAGCCACATAAATTTTGGTCACTCGGATGAGTCTCGTAAAACAAATGTTTCACAAAATATTATTGAATATTTTGTCATTCGTTGTTACCCAACAGATTGAAATATCGTGCAAGTCTCTTACGGAGAGTCTGACAACGCAATAAAAACAACCGCGCACCAATCCTCATTATTTAATATTCCCGTCATCCATCATTCTGATGATGTCGCCGTTAGCTTTGTCAACCGATGACGAGTCAAGCGACTGCAGGTAAATAATAGTCGTTCGCTCCGAATCATGCCCCATAGCTTTGCTGATAGTTGACACCGACACATTATTTGAGTGTGCTATACTGGCCCAGGCATGACGGGCCACATACAATGTCAGTTTTGTCTCCAGCCCGAGCATTTCACCTACCTTTCGTATATTTCGGTTCACACGGTAATACGCATTCTCATACTGCCGCTCGTAATCACCATATTCATCAGTAATTATCGGTAGGAGAAAGGATGTTTCATTATTTCCGAAACTGTCAATCAAATTCCTTGTTGCCGGCTCTATTCTCACACTGAGATGCTGCTTCGTCTTGCTGCGCGAATAAGTCAACACACCGTTACTAATGTCCTTCTTTTTAAGAAAAGCTATGTCAATAAACGACATACCGCGAGTGTAAAAAGCAAACATAAACACCTTGCGTGCAAAATCAAGTGACGGATGGGCGGAGAGATCTATGTCCCGGATTCGTCGTATCGTGTCAAGTGCCACCGCTCGCTTCACTGTTTTATCAACGCCCATATACACATGTTTAAACAGATTGTGAGCCGTCTTAAAGTTCTGTTCTGTAGCACGGTTAAAAATAGTACGCAGATTGCGCATATAAAACGATGTGGAATTACGGCACAATCCACATTTCATCAAAAATTCCTCATATCCGAGAATAAATGTAGGAGTTACATCCTTCCAGTCCACTTCATTGCCCTGCGTGTATCGCAATATGCTATTCAGTGTGGCCTTAAAACGCTTTACCGCAGATCTCTTACCTATTTTCCTCATCTCTTCAATGAGCCTGCGCATGAACCAAACCACTCCCTCAGCAGTACGCGAATCATTAAATGCATTGACCACATCCTGCACCGTATATTTAAAGCCTTTAGCCTCAAACCCGGCAATCAATACTATTAGTCTTGTCAGGCATTCTTTAAGCGACTCGTTTACTGATACCAGATATTCGATTCTTTTGGCATCTGCCGTGGACGGAATAATTACTGAGTTGTGTTCCGCGTCCCATTCTTCATCGCATATATTGATATTTGGGTAAATGCGTTTTACCTGCCGCTGATGAATTATTTGAAAGAAAAGGACACCCTCCTTTCCTTCTCGGGCTGATGGATTGTATTTAAGTTTTATCGTTGCCATAGGTCAATTGTTGCGTTATCTTATTATAAGATACGGCAAAATGACGCATTCATGGCTACGATACCGCACATTTCAATGACTCGCAAACAATGCAAAAAAACACAAAGTCGCACCACTGCCTTGCAGTGTGCGACTCCTACCTTTGATTACAACAATCGTTTAAAGGTGTACTATCCTTCTGGCATCACGATTATCATCTTCCTCCTCCGAGTGCGTGATAAAGAGTTATGATACCGGCAATCTCGTCATAACGGCATTGCACCTCCAACTGCTGCGCTGCAAGCAAAGATTGCTGTGCCGTCAGCACCTCAAGGTAATTGGTCGGTGAATGGCGCATAAGCAACTCCGTCTTGACTACCGCATCCTCAAGCAACCCTGTCTGCTCCCTTACATATCCAAGGCGGTCACGGGCAGAAGAAATGTCATTGAGTGCATTATTCACCTCCTTGCCGGCATCGATGAGCAACTGATTGAAGTTAAGCAATGCAATTTTCCTCTCGGCCTCGGCTATCTTATAGTTTGCCCGAAGCTGTCCGCGGTTGAAAATTGGTTGAACAAGCTGACCTACGGCATTCAGCAGCCATTGACCGGGATTAACAATGACACCGCCGTTATTGGTAAATCCCACTGTGCCGCCAAGCGTCAGCGAGGGATAGAATGATGCCCGTGCTTCTCCCACGCCATAATGTGTGCGCGTCAACTCCATCTCTGCCGCACGCACATCCGGGCGGTTTGCCAGAAGCTGCACCGGCAGTCCGGTTGAAAAATTGTCCGTAAACGATATATTTTCAAAACTTCCTCTTACTATGTCGCATGGTGTCATGCCCAAAATAGCGCAAAGAGAATTCTCAATTTCCTTACGGCTTTTTTTCATTGCCGCAATATCCGCCTGAAGACCGGCTTTATTGGCTTTTGCCTGCAAAATTCCTGGCTCGTTTGCTCTGCCGGCATCTTTGAGCAGCTCCATTACTCTGATTGATTCTGTCCAGTTTGCGAGAGCAGTGTCTGCGATCTCAATCTGGCGGTCGAGCATCATAAGCGAATAATAAGATGTCGCTACAGTGGCTACAAGCTGTGTTTTTACTGCTTGCGCTCTTTCAGAAGCAGACACCGCGGCAGCTGCGGCTCCACGCTTTGCTGCTGTAAGACGGCCGAATATGTCAACCTCCCACGACGCGTTCGCCCCTATATTGCAGGTCTTGCTTGTCAAGCCGTCATATTTTGACACACTGCCATCAGCACCCAAATTTATTGAGGGGAAATATGCCAGCCGCGCCGCGCCCAACGATGCCATAGTCTGCTCGGTACGCAACTGTGCCACCTGATAATCGGTGTTGTGTACAAGGGCTGAGTCAATGAGGCTCTGCAAATATTTATCAGTAAACATCTCGCGCCAATCTATATTGGCAATGGATGTCGTGTCAAGGCCGGGACTCTCTATGCCGTAAAGATTTTCATCTACAGCAGTGACCGGCTGATATTTCTTATAGGCTCCGCAGGAACTAAGCATAATTCCTGCAAGAGCTGCAATTATAATTTTATTCTTCATTTTCTTTCTGTTTTTTGAGGCTGGCCACCCGTTCAAGTTCTGCAGTCATCGCCCAGTCAGGTTTCTGATGCTCCACGGGGCTAAAATGCTCCTGAATTTTCTGAAACACCATCCATAGCGACGGCACGAGAAACAGCAACGTGAGTGTGCCTACAATCATACCGCCCACGGCTCCCGTACCGAGTGTGGAATTGCCGTTAGCGCCCACTCCCGAGGCAAACATCAACGGAAGCATACCGAACACCATTGTCAGTGCCGTCATCAAAATTGGACGCAAACGCGCTTTTGCAGCACCGATGGCCGCCTGCTTGAGCGTCATGCCACTCTTGCGGCGTTCACCGGCATATTCAGTGATAAGTATTGCTGTCTTTGCAAGAAGTCCTATCAGCATGATAAGACCGGTTTGCAGGTAAATGTTGTTCTCAAGTCCAAACAATTTGGCAAAAAGGAAACTGCCCATCAGTCCGCACGGTATGGATATTATCACTACAAGCGGCATAACCAGACTCTCATACAGTCCGGCAAGAATCAAGAACACGAGCACGGTACACAAAGCGAATATCACCGTCACATTGTTTCCTGTAGATGCCTCTTCACGGCTGATACCGCCAAGCTCATAGCCATAGTTTCGCGGAAGCACTTTCTCCGCAGTTTCTGCAATAGCATTGAGCGCGTCACCTGAACTGTATCCGGGTGCAGCCGTACCGCTTATCGCTATTGAGTTATATAGGTTAAATCGCGACAACGACTGAGGTCCGTAGGTTTTGGTCAACGTGACGAACTGCGACAATGGAGCCATCTCGCCATTGCCCGTGCGCACATAAAAATGCTTTACTGATTCAGGGGTCACTCTTGTTGCGGGATCTGACTGAATCATAACGCGGTACAATTTGCCGAAACGGTTAAAGTTTGACACATATCCGCCACCGAAATATCCGGCCATGGTCGATAGTACCTGCGCCGGCGAAACGCCCGAACGCTCGCACTGCGCCGCATCAATATCCACCCAGAACTGTGGATATTTAGTATCAAAAGCCGAGTAAGCCATCGCAATCTCGGGACGGCTGTTCAGCTCGCCCACAAATTCATCTGCTATCCGTTTGAACTCATTTATGTCACCCCCTGCCCTGTCTTGAAGATAGAGGTCAAAACCGCTGCTCATACCATAACCGGGAATCATAGGCGGTGTAGCCACAAAGAAATCCGCATCAGGCATGGAATCGGCCATGGCATAAAGTTGTCCCATGATTGCCCCCACACTCTCATTTTCATCTTTTCGTTCATCCCAATGTTTGAGTGAAAAAAAGAATATGCCCGTTGACGGACCCGTTCCTGAAAACGAGAATCCGCTTACCCCGCCACGGTATTCAATACCCGCAATATTTGCGGTCTGGCGGTCTATATCCTGTATCACTTCACGTGTTCTAAACGCCGATGTGCCCGGCTTGGTGTTCAGAGACAGAATCACAGTGCCTGTATCTTCATCAGGCACAAAACCGGTAGGCGTGGTACGCATGAACCATACAAGCAAACCGATACCGGCAAACAGTACGGCAAAAGCTGCTACTGGACGGCGAACGAAAAACAGTACACCGTTTTTGTATCTCTCCAAAATGGCATTGAACGAGGCATTGTAAGCCTTGCGGACACGTGCGGAGAACCCTTTATCGCCATCAGCCGGCCGCATCATTAGCGCACAAAGTGCCGGCGAAAGTGTAAGAGCGTTAATCGCCGACAAGCCTACAGCCACCGCCATTGTTATACCAAATTGTTTGTAAAACGCGCCTGATGTACCTCCCATCATGGATGTAGGAATAAACACCGCCATGAAAATAATGGTTGACACCACAATTGCCGATGTTATGCCATTCATGGCATCGTTGGTCGCCATATACGATGATTTGTAACCGGCATCAAATTTTGACTGTACCGCTTCAACCACTATAATGGCATTATCCACCACCGTACCGATGGCAAGCACAAGAGCAAAGAGCGTAAGCAGGTTGATCGAGAACCCGGCTATAGCCATAAATCCAAACGTGCCGATTACCGACACGAATATAGCTATTGTCGGTATCATGGTTGCTTTGAAGTCCTGAAGGAAAATATAAACCACAAGAACCACCAGGACAATTGAAATCACAAGAGCCCATATTACCTCATGAATAGAGGCATAGAGGAAACGGTTTGTATCGCTCATGGTGACGAATTCCAATTCCTTGGGAAGGTCCTTTGAGCATTCGTCCAAGACTTTGTCAATCTCGTTGATTACCTGCGATGCATTGGAGCCGGCTGTCTGATACACTGAGAGCATTGATGAAGGCTGGCCGTTCAGAGTGCCGGTGAAATTGTAGTCCTCGTCTCCGAGTTCTATATCCGCCACATCTTTCAGCCTCAGGATTTCACCGTCAGGCAACGATTTCACAACTATATTGCCAAACTCTTCTACAGTTGAGAAGCGTCCGCGATACTTCATGGTATATACGTTGGCATTGTTATGGTTCTCGCCGAAAGAACCGGTGGCGGCCTCAATGTTCTGTCCCGCGAGCAATGCTGAAATATCGTCCGGGATAAGACGGTATTGAGCCATGCGGTCGGGTTTCAGCCACAGTCTCATGCTATATTGTGACCCGTAAAACATTACCTTGCCCACACCCTGCACTCGCTTGAGCTGTGGCTCTACATTGATTTTCATGTAGTTGTTCAGAAACTGAGGGGTATAGCGTCCCTCAGGATCATACAGCGCGATGGTTTTAAGCTCCGCATTCTGCTGTTTTTCAGTCGTGATACCAATCTGTACCACTTCGGCAGGCAGAAGGCTTTGGGCAGTGGCGACACGGTTCTGCACATTGACAGCAGCCATGTCGGGGTTAGTGCCCTGCTTAAAATAAATCATGAGCGATGCATTACCGTCATTTGAGGCATCCGAAGTAATATATGTCATGCCTTCTACACCGTTTATCGCTTCTTCCAGCGGCACCACTACACTCTTCTGCACAGTTTCAGCATTCGCACCGGGATAACTTGCCCATACATTTACCGTTGGCGGCGCGATGTCGGGATATTGCTCTACCGGCAGAGTCATAAGTCCCACCATACCAAGAAGCATGATGGTTACTGATATTACGATTGACAGTATGGGTCGGTCAATAAAAAATTTAAGTTTCATTCCGCTGCGTTTCTTGTTTTGATTTCTTGTCCGTCGTGAAGTGTGCCAACGCCTTCGGTAACAATTTTGTCTCCGGCGTTAAGACCTGAGGTCACGATATAACTGTTGCCGTCGTCTATATGCAGCACTTCTATCTCCACTGATTCGGCCTTGCCGCCTACCACGCGGTAAACATATATCTTGTCCTGAATCTCATAGGTGGCGTTTCTGGGTATAACTATGGCATTGCGTTCGGTATGTGGCATCATAATGTTGCCGGTACTGCCGCTGAGCAACAGCCGTTCCGGATTATGGAACACAGCCTTTATCCTGACCGCACCTGTCTGCGGATTCACAATTCCGCTAAGTGTCTCTATCTTGCCGGTGTGTTGATACACGTTTCCGTCACTGAGTGACAGGGATACAACCGGAAACGATTCCAATGTCTTTGTCCGTGAACCGTACTTGCGCATAAGCCCCTGCAGCTCTTTTTCCGACATAGAGAAATAAACCCACATTTCCTCATTATCGCTCACCGAAGTAAGGGGCTGTGACATTTGAGGCGACACGAGTGTCCCCACTCGGTATGGCAACACTCCTACCGAACCTTTTACAGGGCTTTTAATTTCGGTATAGGACAAATTGTTTCGTGCGTCAATAAGCGCTGCTTTAGCCTGTTCCAAAGCCGCCTCGCTTGCTGTCAGTGTATTTTGTGCGGTTTGCAATTCATATTCAGAAATCACTTTCCCTTCATAAAGAGCTTTCTTGCTGTTGCGCTCAAGTCGTGCTGTGGCAACCTGACTTTCTGCCGCGCGGACATTGGCAGCCGCAATCCTCACTGCTGCCTGATATGGCACCTGATCTATCACAAACAGCAATTGACCGGCTTTGACCTCATCGCCTTCTTTCACACAAATACGTGTAAGCTTTCCCGAAATCTGAGGATAAATCTCAACATCCTGACGACCTTCTATGGTCGCCGAATACTTCTCTGTTATCGCTACAGAGTCTGTCGGCGAAACTGCCATAACAGGCAGTTCCCGTTGTTCTTCGCCATTCTGCCCGCTGTTGCAGCCCGCTGCGAGCAGCGAACAGAATATGGCTGTAAGCATAATTTTTTTGCACATATATGGTAAGATTGACTGTTATTTCAAAAAACGTCTGCAAAGTTACTCCAATTTTTTCTGCCGACACTTTTCATAATAATGCGATTTTCGACACTTTTCATAACAAATTTGACGCTACATACTGTTTTATTATTATTTTTGTTTCACAAATGATAATTAGGCATATTTAGCATGGAGCATATTTGTAAAATCGGGGAATCCCCGCTGTATGAAATTGACACAATACATGAAACAATGCCGCCGGTGTGGACTGTTGCCTACTGTCTTGAAGGATCCGCCTGCTTATCTGTGTTTTCAGATATACTCCCATTCACTAAAGGAAGCGGTGTGATAATAACCAATGACATGTTCCCGAATGTCTCGGACAGGACCCCTGATTTTAAAGCTTTCTATCTGATAATCGACCGCAACTTTGCCGAGAACGCCACCTACAATATGCCCAATGCTTTTTTTGATGCCATATATATCCAACCGGTTTTGAAAATAGACAGTATCGCGTTACCGTGGATAAGACTTATAAAGTCGGTCATTGGCACTGATGCCGGATACCGAAGCGAAATTATCTCGTCACTGCTGCATGGCTTTATTCTTGATTTTTTCAGCCAATGGGAAATAACCTATGGCAAGAGCACTCTGAACAAGGAACGCACTCATGCTGATAAAATCTGCTCGATATTCTACAATCTTGTCGCTGACAATTTCCGGGAACACCATGACACGGCATATTATGCTGACCGGCTAAACATCACTCCCAACTATCTGGCTATGCTGATACGGCAAATCTGCTTTGAAAGCCCCAAGGAAGCCATAAATCGACAATTGGTTTTGGAGATAAAGCACCTTCTCCGCACATCTTCGTTGTCAATAGAGCAGATTTCGCACCAACTCCATTTCAACACGCCCTCATACTTGTGCCGTTTTTTCCGCAAACACACCGGTATGTCACTCTCAGAATTCCGTAAACAGCAATTATAAACACAATAATCATGACACCTCAAATAATAGTTCACATGAGTACCACTATAGACGGTCGTATTGATTGTCCTGTAGTGGCACAACTCGGTTCTGACGAATATTATAAGGCTCTCGCATCATTTGAGCCAAGTTCCAAACTGACCGGTCGCGTCACGGCCGCCATAGAATGTCCCGCTGTAATTGGAGAAAAGCCAACTAAGGCAGTCACCGAATTGTTGCCGAAACAGCACCACGCAGCCATTGACAGCAACATTTATGAAATTATCGTTGACACCCATGGTCGCCTTGAATGGGGCAGCAACAATGTTGACGGCAATCCCGTATTGGTCATCATGAGCCAAAGCACTCCTGCTGAAACGCTCGTGGATCTTAATAAAAAAGGCATATCCTATATTGTAACCGGTAAAGACCAAATTGATCTGCTGGATGCAATGGAAACACTACACGACTCATTTGGCATTGAGCGGGTAGCCGTTGTAGGAGGCGGATGCATATGCGGCGGATTTCTTGCTGCCGGACTTGTTGATGAAGTAAGCCTCGTAATTGGTCCCGGCATAGATGGGCGCAAAGGTGAGGCATCCGTCTTTGACGGCATCGTAAAGTCAAACAACACTCCCTATCGCTTTCATCTTAAAGCCGTGGACAAAATAGGCGCCGACACTGTATGGCTACGCTACCATAAGCCCTACTGACCCGCTAATTGCCTCCCAGGCCCCGATCAGATTCTACTTACAGGCACAGAATTAGCATTGACTTAAGCGCATGCTTATCCTGTGGCTGTTTACCGGCTACAACTAATTCTAAAATATTTGCGGAATTTTTGCCGATTAGGTAATAATTGCTAATTTTGCGACATGATAGGTTATGCCGCCATTGTTGCACAACCTATTTCATACAGTTTAATTACTTCATTTTCAACTATGAAGCATCAGCATCTCAACAGCAATAAATTTTGCGGGTCCGCGCCTCCCGGTGCGGAAATGAGGTGCGCATAGTTTTTTCCCACCAACATTTTTTCAACCGCAGAAATGCTCCGACAGCCATTGGTGCGTCCTTACGTATCGCTATCCCGGCAGTCGGAACAGAGAGTTCTTTGACATGCTGGTGACAACTCCGGAGGAAGGCTTCCGGATGATGTTAAAATAATGTGATTAGTAAAATGAAGTAATAATTACCGGAGGGCTTTTCAGCTCTCCTTAAAACTGTATGAATATGAAACAAAAATCCCCAATATCCGTAGGTAAGATTCAATTCTATACCTACAACTGTGACCAGATAGATGATTTGGTATTCATTGAACAGTTCCCGTATGACAACCGCACCGATTTCTTGGTGAATCGGTCATTAGGAGGTGTGGCAGTGAAAATAGAGATTGAGAATGAGCGGTCCGGCAAGGGTGCCAGACGCAATGTTGCCTTTCAGCTTGTAGATGTCACCGCACGCTGTGAGGTGGCTGTAAAGAGCGCGAGAATCAGTCTAAGAGAGAGTGATTCTTTCAAAAATGAATATGTATATTTCCCCGCCAATTCATACGAAATAAAACCCGGGAATACATACAAACTGCTGGTCAGCGACCTCACCGCATCACAGACTCTGTATGAGCGAGTGTTCCATCTTTTTGACAAAGATTCGCTTCCGCATCCTGTAGATTGGTATGCGGTGTGCGATGCCGGCATCCGTTGCCCATGGGGTGATGAGCTGTACAAGACAGTAAAAGCCGAAGACTGTCAACAATATTATGTGAGATTCAATATCACACAGAAATTTGGCAGCATGTTACCCTCCATACTTCCACAACTGGAAATGAGGCTTTTCTATCCAAACGGACGGTACGTTGAAATAAATTTCAGCGAGCCGCAATATACTGACTCGGAACATTATAAATCCGGAGAACGGTTCGTGGAATTTCCATTCACAACCATTAGTGAATACAATGGAGTGTTCTATGCCGAATTGCTGTGCATGGAATACCCCATTGCCGGATTTGTATTTGACAGCAACGCCGACAACGACCAAGGCACATGGTCCGGGAAATATTTAAAGCCTCTTGAAGAATATTCACTTGAAGCTGCCGGCGCTCGATGGGCTGATGGCTGTGCCGAGGGTGATGAGTCTGCATCAGAAGAAGACGATAAATTCATTAAGCTTCTTGATGAGTTTATAAACTGTGGTAAAAGCTCTGAATCAGAAGATGAAGCTGCCGATGTCAACACCAATGCAAGCTGCGATATTGATGATTCCGACAAATCATCTGACGCTGATCATCAGAACATATTGCTGCCGTCATTGTTGGACCATCTGACAGGACTTCGTTCCGTGAAAGCGAAACTCACTGTTTACGAACGTGTTGTCCGATTCAACAAACTGCGTACTGAGAGCGGCTTGCCCACAACATCCGCACCCCTGCATGCCATGTTTCTTGGATCGCCCGGCACCGGGAAAACCACTGTGGCAAAAATGATGGGTATGATACTCCACCGTGCAGGTGTGCTGTCAAAAGGTCATGTCGTTGTACGTGAGCGTGCCACCCTGCTGGGCCAGAACTACAATTCCGAAGCTGAGAATACCATTGCCGCCATAAAGGAGGCTCAGGGAGGTATCCTACTGATTGATGAGGCATATCAGCTATACCAGCCCAATGATCCCCGCGACCCCGGGAAGTTTGTTATTGACACACTCCTCACTGCTTTGGCCGATGAAACCAACCGCGACTGGATGCTCGTCCTCGCCGGTTATCCCGACGATATGAAGCGGATGTTTGACATGAACCCGGGATTCAAATCAAGAATACCTGAGAGCAACATCTATCTTTTTGAAGATTTCACAGAAGAAGAGCTTGTTGAAATCGCTGAGAAATACTTTTCGCGATACCATTACAGCCTCTCGCCTGAAGCACGCGACACCCTTTGCACACGGCTAAGTAAAGATTACAAGAACCGTAAGAGAACTTTCGGAAATGCCCGTCATGTAATCAATCTTATTCAGACCGAAATCATCCCGGCCATGGCCGTCCGCGTCACAAACCATCCTGTAAGTGATCCAAACGCCCTGATTGAGATCAAAGCCGCCGATATACCTGACTTCATTGAGCCCATCCCTGACACTTCCCGGCCTGTAGTGGGATTTGTCAAATAATCTTCGTTCAACAATTTCGGCCCGAGGCCATGTGAAGTGACCCCGATTTTTAGTTTAAAGAAAATCACAAAACACCTTTCCCTTTGCAATATGGGCATACTCTTCTGGCACATTCAACCGGATAATCCTTATTCGAATCAGAACCCCAATAAATCTCAACTTCATCAGAAGGAATGTCCTTTAATTCCTCACGCGATGGAGATAATGGTCCTAAATCTATGAATAGCCGGCCTTTACAGTAAGGGCATGATTTTTGTGTATCAGAATTTGGTATTTGTGAATCTTTATTTTGGGAAGGAAAAGACAAATTATGGTTATTAGATTTAGAAAACAATCGTTTTAATAATAAATATACCCCCATGATAAAAATAACTACAAGAATTATCTGACCGACAAAAATACTAAATGAAGAGGCATGAAAAATTTTACCGTGGTCCGATGGTGCCGCGTTAACATTGACAATAAAAATCGACAATAACGTATAAAGAGATAATATTCTTCTGCACATAGATATTGTAAAGTTTTCAGATTTTTTATAGAAGTTCTGACATCGATAGAAGGAAAAGCTTTCAGCAAAAATCGCTGTTGCTTTCTTTTCGTGGCCGACTTTTGCAGTACACTTTCGCACTGAGTACACTTTAAGTACACCTTGGAAATAATTAACCCCTTGAAAATCTATCGATTATCAAGGGGTTGGGGTGCCCAGAACAGGAGCATTAACTATGAACTGTATTGAATAGTGCTCATTATTGAGTGAATGTCGATATTTGTGTAAAAGGCTGTATTTCAACTGAATTAAACTAAATTGAATCAGTTCAAATTTCATTCAGACTCGAACTCGATTTGTTAAAATTCAACCTTCGCTGACAATTTGCTGACAAAAATTGTTGTATCTTTGTAGTGGCTTTATAGCCTAAATATCAGTGAAGTAAACTAAGTTGAATTTAAACGAAACTCTCCAATGGCGACAATTAAACGCGCTTTATCGGCGAAGACAAATCCTTCGGGCAGGGCTGAGATCATGCTCCGAGTGTCCGTTTCCCATAGTGTATCACACCGTATCAAGAGCGGTCTCTTCATCAAGAAAGAGCTGTTCAAGGACAACAAATTCTCCAATCCACGTGATCTGGAATTGAAGAAGGACGTCCGCGATGTTCAGGATCGTCTTGACGAAATCGAGAAGTTCCTTATTCGTATCTGTGAGGACACACCTCTCAATAAAGTGACGAAGGACTTTCTTCTCACTCAGCTGGACTTGTTCCTCAATCCCCCTGTAGAGGAGGCACCTGTTGCTCCAGAAGTCACCTTCTTCGACATCTTCGAGGACTACATCGCAAAGAAAAATATCTCTGAATGGAGAATCAAGCATCTGCGCGTACTCAAACGTGCGCTGATGCGATATGAACTCTATGTCCGTGCCAACGGCAACCGCCGGTATAAAATCAAGCTCGATGATTTTACCGTCGATGATGTGAACGACTTCGAGAAGTTCCTCCGCAACGAGCACAAGTTCTACAAGAAATATCCGAAGATTTATGACGCTGTTCCGGCTGATACTCACTCTCAGCGCAAAAAGCCGAAGCCACACCCCAAGGGAGACAATACCATCGTCGGCCTCTTCGGATTGATGAGGGCTTTCTATCGCTGGTGCAGAGACCAGGAGCTTACCACTAACGATCCGTTTGCCAAATACAACGGAACGACAACAGAGGTATACGGCACTCCCTACTACATTTCTCTTGAAGAGCGCGACAAGATTGCCGACTATGACCTTTCGGCAAATCCATCGCTGGAGGCACAGCGTGACATCTTCATCTTTCAGTGCTTGATCGGTTGCCGTGTGTCCGACCTTATGGCTATGACTCCTGCAAGCATCATTAACGGAGCCATAGAGTATATGCCGCAAAAGACCAAAGGAGAGCGCCCTCAGGTCGTCCGTGTTCCGCTCAATGCACGTGCGAAGGCTCTGGTAGAGAAATACGCCGGGCGCGATGATTTGAAAGGGAAACTGTTCCCATTCATCAGTTCGCAGAAATACAACGTGGCTATCAAGAAGTTTTTCACTGTATGTGAAGTGAACCGCATGGTGACTGTCCTCAATCCGACGACTGGTGCGGAAGAGAAACGCCCCCTCAACGAAATCGCAAGCAGTCACCTCGCTCGACGCACCTTCATTGGCAATCTCTACAAGAAAGTCAAAGACCCGAATCTCGTCGGCTCCCTTAGCGGTCATAAGGAAGGCAGTAAAGCTTTCGCCCGCTACCGCGACATCGACGAGGACATGAAGAAAGAACTTGTTGATTTACTTGATTAAACCATTGGGATTTACTGATAATCGAAGAAAAATGCGTAATTTTGTATTATGACACAGGATTTGACACTCTCTCATAATAAAGAGTACCGTAGCTGGGTTAAGGAACTCAAGCAACGGTACCTTTCCGCCCGTCTTAAAGCATCCGTAGATGCCAACCGCACATTGTTGGAATACTATTGGAGTCTGGGACGCGACATCGCCGACAAACAGTATGCCAACACTTATGGCACCGGATTCTACAAAACGCTTAGTCATGATTTGAGGTCTGAGATGCCCGGAGAAAAAGGCTTTTCAGAGACCAATCTCAAATACACATACTATTTCTATCAGCTTTATTACCAACAGGTTGAAAATCGTCTACAGGGCGTAGACGATTTCGAGAAACAAAATCATCTACAGGGTGTAGACGATTTGCTTAAAGAGATATGCTCAATTCCGTGGTTCCATCAACAGCGTATCATAGACAAATGTAAAGGGGATGCTAAAAAGGCCCTTTTCTTTGTCCGTAAGGTGATAGAGAATAGCTGGGGACGTGATGTGCTACTGAATTTCCTCGGCACCGACTTGTACGAGCGTCAGGCAAAAGCCCTCACCAATTTCAGCAAAACGCTCCCGGCACCTCAAAGCGATCTTGCCCAGCAGACCACCAAAGACCCATACGTATTCAACTTTCTGGCAATGACGGAGGACTATAACGAGCGGGAACTTGAAGACGCTCTTGTCGCTAACGTGACGAAATTCCTTGTGGAGTTGGGCACCGGATTCGCTTATATGGGAAGACAGTATCGACTACAGGTAGGCGAAAAAGAAATCTTCATCGACCTTCTGTTTTACAACACCCGCATACACGCGTATTGCTGCGTGGAATTGAAGACTGGCTCATTCGAGGCATCCCATCTTGGACAGTTAGGTCTGTATGTTACGGCAGTCAATCATCAGCTGAAGACGGAATACGACAATCCTACAATCGGATTGTTGATTTGCAAGGATAAAGACAACATCGAAGCTCAATATTCATTAGAGGCATACAATCTTCCTCTTGGGATATCCCAATATGAACTGTCCAAGCTCATTCCCAAAGAAATAAAGAGTTCTCTACCATCTATCGAGCAGATAGAATCAACGCTGGAGCAATTATCGGAGAATAACGAGGATTGATATTTTCCCTCCAGCCTACATCTTAGGATTTGATAGTCCCGATTCATCACGAGTCGGGACTATAGGTATATGTCTGCTTCTAATTGAGAGAACAGATTTCCACTCAAAGCCTTTGGATTAAAGACGGTGCTAAAAATGGTGCTAAAAATGGTGCTAAAAACATCCGACATAAGATATACTTAGAAAAGAGAGAGTTGATGTCGGTAAAAATGTCGGTAAATGTGTCGGTAAAATGTCGCTAAAAATGTCGCTATAAAAATTTCTTTGACTCAGATAAGGGTAGAAATGAGGGTAGAACGAGAACTCAACTGTAAATCCAACTGTAAATTCAACAGTAAATACAGTTGAATCAATTACTCTGCGAAAGCGGCAAGAGGCTGGGCAGTCTACATTGTTGACGGCGGATATGCCGTCAACAGGTGACGGTGCGGGCACTGACACCTTTCGACCGCATCGCGCCTACGGGCAACTGCGGAAATAACATTCGCGAGTGAGCCGAAAGCGCAAGTCGGCGAAGCCGGTGTGCGGTGCGAAGCATTCGGACTCACCGCAACACCGAGAACCGGCAACGCCTCCGAGGATTGGCAACGGCTTCGCTGATGCCACCTCTGAGACTTATTGCCGTTCCTCCGTGTTCTTTATCGCTGTTGCCTGACAAGGACTTTTACGACCGCCCGGCCACTTGCCGGTTCTTTGCTAAAGCAAAGCGGCAAGCCGATGAGTTTCAGCAGTCCACGGGGCGAGACAGTGATAATCCGTCTTCCTGCGTTGTCAGCTTATCACAGACTCGCCCTGCTGGGACTGGTCAGCTCCATTTTTTTCAGTGCCTTATTGTTTTTCCAGATAAATCATATCACGCAATGTTACCCCTTCCTCAATAATCGGAGTGGGGTAATTATATGTGAAGAAATTTGGAATACGGTGAGAATATAAATAGCCGCAGGATTTATAGAATCTCAATGTTGAGGGTGTCTCTCCGGTTCCGAGAATGATCTTTTTATTTGAATGTCGAGATTCGACATATTCAAGCATCCGACGACCGTATCCATGCCGTCTGTATTCGGCTTCGACGGCAAGATTTTTTATTTCAACAGTATTGGGATCAATATTTAAGGTTACGCAAACGGCTATCGGCTTACCATTAAATAAGCCGACATAAAGAGTTCCATTATCAAGGTAACGGTCAATCATTGTCTCTGATTCATCTCCAATCAGAAGTAGAGGAAGATACTGTTTCTTGTCATTATCAATCTCGGTGATTGAAAAGTTATCATCTGTTCTCATATTGCAAAATTACCACTTTTTCACGGGATTTCAGTGCCTAATCGCTTTAGCGCTTTGCTCCGCAAAGAATATGCTGTCATTCGTTTTCACCGCCACGGAGTCTTAGCTCCAGATTATGCGGTAATATCACCTCAGGAAGCCTTGCTTGCTCGGATTAAGAAACGTGCGGAGCAGGGCTATTCTTTTGCCTTTTGGCTTAAAAATCTCCAGACACAAAATGATGTATTTGCCTCCGCAGGCTCCGGCGAATACTCATTTTGCACTCGTATTTTTAAGCCAAAGGGCGAACAGCCCTTCTTTTTCTCCGCACGGCGGTCTTTCAACGAGCAAGCAAAACTTCGATAGTCGATAGACGCATAAAAAAATGTCGCACGATGAAAACGAACAACAACATATCAAATAGACGAGACAGAGCATCCATCTCCAGTCTCAACCGCATAAAAAGGGTTCTCCTCTGGGCGGTGGGGATAATCGGGGCAATACTCGGATTGATGTTGTGGATGTTTCTTCGACCGATATTCCGAGGCGTGGGCTGGGTTGTCAGCCTAATCTCCGCACTGATGATAATCTATTGGCTACTCACTTTATAAAACTCAACTGATATGGCTACACTGAAATCCAACAACGCTGCAATCGCAGCAATGCAGCAGATGCTACAGGAGCGTTGCATCGCCGAACCATCATTCGCTATCAAGATGGCGAACCCCTCAAAGAGTATGGAGGGAGCAGTTAACTATCTGTGCGCCACTATCCAAAAAAGCGGAATGTGTTGCGTAGATGAGAGTGCCGTGATGAACATACTGGTCCATTACTTTGACGAGAACGAGATTGAGGACTGCGGAAAGGTCAACTGCAACATCGTTGTATCAAAGCCGGAACTCTCTGATGAGGACAAGGCGGAACTCAAGGAGCAGGCTATGGAACAATACAAGCAGGAACAACTCCGAGAAATCAGACGGCAGTCAGCACCGAAGGCTCAACCCAAGCCGACATCGGCACCCAAAGCCGGAGAAGAAATCAATGTTCAACCCAGTCTATTCGACCTCTAAAACCCCAGTAAGATGAAACCGAGAAACAAGAAACAACAGCATATCGTGGAACTGAGTGGGCGACTCCGCCCTCTCACCACCGCCCAAAAGCAGTGGGCGTTCAGCCACACCATCGACCATTACGCCTATCGTCTCAAATCGGGCAAGGCTGTATGTATGGACTGCGGACACGAATGGCAGGAGGTCGGCTTCGGCATCTATCGTTGTCCCAACTGCGGAGAGAGGGTCGAGATACGCAACACCAAAGAGCGTGTACGCCGAGACAAATCCTATTTCAACGTAATCACCACTATGGAGGGCTATCAGGTTGTGAGAATGTTCCTGATGATAGTTGAAATGCGCAAGGGAATGAAGGCAAGACCCGCATATCTTGAAATCGGACAGTATTGGATTGACCACAAGGGACACGCGACGGTAGTAGGACTTCAGCGGACACTCGGCTACTACGTTGACTCATTCGCTTTCGGCTCCCCGTTGGAGATAAGGGGCGACAACGATGCCTTCCGTCACATCGCAAGCCAATGGGTTTATCCACGCATCAAGTCAACCGACACCATCAAGCGCAACGGGTTCAAGGGATGTTGTCACGCAATACACCCCGTCACACTCTTTCAGCAGTTGCTAACCAATCCTAAAGCCGAGACGCTGATGAAATCCGGAGACATCGAAATGCTCCGCTATCTCTGCCAGCATCCGCAGGAGGTTGACAAGTATTGGAACTCCATCAAGGTAGCCAAGAGAGCCGGATATACATTCAAGGCACCGAGTATGTGGTTTGACTACATCAAGATGTTGGAGCGTATGGGCAGAGACCTCCATTCCCCGTCATTGGTAGCACCCAAAGACCTCAAGCACGCTCACGATGAATATGTGGAGAAGGTCAACCGACAGAGAGCAAAGGAGCAGAGGGAAGCCAACCGCAGGAAAGCGGAAGCCGACCAAGCCAAGTTCGAGGAACTCAAAGGTCGCTTCATTGGACTCACGATGACAGACGGAACTATCCGGCTCAATACCCTTGACAGCGTAGCCGACTACTACGATGAAGGCACGAAGCAACACATCTGCGTAGGTTCAGCGGGCTACTACCTCAAAGCCGACACATTGGTGTTCACAGCAACGATGGGAGGCAAGACCATCGCCACCGTAGAAATCTCGCTGAAGGACTACTCAATCGTTCAATGTCGAGCCTTCGCCAACAAGGTCTGCGAATACACCGAGCAGATAGCCGGCATCATCAAAGCCAACAAGAAGATGATTGCCGAGCGCAAGAGAGCATAAGTTAAACCCGACCACCGCCAGTTCCGGCGGTGGTCACAACACCCCCCAAGACTATGACACGAATGACCCAGAACGGAATATCGACCACCCAAGCCGGACAGGAGCAGTACGAGACCTTCTACTCAGCCCATCGTGGTCGCAGGATAACGAGAGTGATGTACGACTACCGCACCGAAGACGGAGAACTGTTTTCGGTAGTCGCTCCGACCCTTAAAGAGTGCCGTCACAAACGTGACGAGTGGCTCGCCAAACGAAACAAGTAACCAACCTTTAGCTCGGTGAGGCTTGTCCGAGCCAAAGCCATATCAGTGAAGAAGGCGGTGAAGCGTGATGCTCCATCGCCTTCAATTTGCCAAAAATTTCGGCCGCCAAAAGGCGGCGAGTGGGATGTCATTCGTTCCGAAATACACGGATTTTTAGTAATTTTGCACTATAAAAACTTATCAAATTCAAGATAATATGACTAAAGCAGATATAGTTAACGAGATAGCTAAAACGACCGGCATCGACAAGCCTACCGTTCTCTCGGTGGTAGAGCAATTCATGACCGTGGTGAAAGACAGCCTTGCCCACGGTGAGAACGTGTATCTCCGTGGTTTCGGCTCCTTCATCATCAAGCAGAGAGCCGAGAAGACCGCACGCAACATCAGCAAAAATACCACACTCATCATTCCGGCTCATAACATCCCGGCATTCAAACCAGCCAACTCCTTCAAAGACGAAGTCGCAAAATCTTAATTGTCCCTCAAATGGAATCGAAGTCTATTCTCATAGATCCGATTAATGACTATGGTATCCCTATCTTCTATGATAATCGGGATGGCGAAATGTGTATATCAGATACAAAAGCATTTTTTGAAGGGAACCCGAACATTTCAAAAGATGTTTGGAGGGAACAACTGATTCAGATTCGAGGTGAGATTAGCAAAAACAAATCTTTTTTATGTGGACATTGCAAGAAGCCCATATATATTGCCGGAAATTTTGAGCCATCCTCTGGACAAAAAAGACTTCATTTCCATCACTTTTACAATGATGATGCTGAAGGCTGTATATTCTATGAATCAGGTCATCGGCATTCAGAAGACGAGATTCGACGGATGATATTTAATGGGCAACAAGAAAGTAAAAAACACAAAGAACTAAAACGCATTATATCAGAAAGTTTTATCCATCTTGCCGGTAGAGATAATGTATTAGAGGAACCGACTTTGCGCGGAAAGGACGGAGGTTGGCGAAGACCCGATATTTTTGTAAGATTGCCTGACAAGAGTATTGTTTTCGAGGTTCAACTAACATATATACTGTTGTCTGCAATTATAGAACGGAATGAAGTCCATAGAAGTAACGACAGATATGTCGTATGGATTTTTAAAGATTTTGGAGATGGTGAAGGTAATACGTTAGACTCAGAAAGATTAAGCAAACTCGATATTTTTCTTGCTAATAATCGCAATGCCTTTGTCCTCGATGACGATGCTATTGCTTGTACGAAACAGTCAGGGGAACTATATCTGAAGGTATATTATCGGGATTATATGATCTCTGATGGCAAATTGTGTGCAAAATTAGGTAGTGCCCTCGTCGCGTTTGATGGATTGACTTTTGACGAAGATCGAAAAATGGTTTTCTATTTCGATTCGGAAAAGAAATTCGGAGAATGTAATATTCAATTAGAAGAATTAAACCGTCAGGAATATGAAGAACAACAAAGGTTACAAACGATTTTAAGGAAACAGGAGGAAGAGAAAAAGCGATTGGCCGAGGAAGAAAGAGAAAGGAAAGAAAAAGAGGAACAAGAAATTAGACGGAAAGAAATCGAAAGGAAGGCTGAGGACTATAAACAATATAGAAAAATATGCAATCTGATATTCACTTCCAGACCGCTATCCTCAAGTGATTATAATTGTCTAATCAAACAATTAAGCGAAGACCCGTCGAAAAGACAGACTCTTCTACAAGCAGTTTATAATTTTACCTCTCAGCATCGTCGAGATACACACTGTCTCAATATCCCGTTATATTCAAACCCCATACGTATTCTGACAGATCTTTACGATAAATTTGCTGCATCGGATAGTCCATCTGTTATGACATGTTTAAGGAGGTGCTGGGAAAACCTCGGAGAGTTGACATCACAGCCTAATATGCCAGACCTTGCAGTTGATTTACTTTTTTCTCCGGCTCTATCTCATCTGAATTATAAATACTTTGGCTTCATTTTCAATCGAAACCATCTGCTTAAAGATGATGAAAAGAATAAAATTCAAGATTGGATTAGAGCTTATCACAATAGGCGTAAAACAAGCAAGGAAAGATACACTCATTTCTTTGCATGGATGGTGTTACTAAACAATAAGGTAAGAATCTCTCAACGAATGCCGTTAGGAGTCGCACAAAAATTAATGCGTGACAAATATAAGGTCATTAGGGCTGTCATATCACTCCATTTTGGATTTCTTTCAGGATATAATAGCAAAAGCTACCGAGACATACCAGATGTTGTTGAAAACATAAAAAATCATCATGGAGAATATACGGAACTAATCTTGCGTTATGCGAATCCAACGAAGACCTCCCCGTACCTCATATCAACTCTTAGTACGCTTAAAACAACGACATCTCAGAAACATGATTTGGATCTTCTGATGCAGATTCTTTTTGAGAAAACGCCTAATTATTGACGCATACTTACTTTAAGACTGATAATCAAATCGTAAGAGTCGTTATCTTGGTTACATTTATCTAAGATAAATGTAACCAAGATTTTGTCTAATTGTCTCAATGTATTGTTAGTTTTTCTCTTTTTGTTGAAATTTAGGCATAGCCTTATCATCGTTATCTATATTAGGCGGATTTTTCTTATTGTTTGGATGATTTTTAATGCCCAGTTTACAATATATTGAGAATAGTTTTGAGGGAAAAATAGGATTCTGAATCTTATAGAGCAATGTCTTGAGTTTCCAAATTATGTAATAATGAAATCCATTTAACGACTGGACGGTTTCAATTTCTTTAGAATATATACCCTTCTTATTGCGTTCAATAACTTCTTTTACATTGGCAATATTCACAAGTTCCTCAAAATCCACATTCCCAGCAGAACGGTTTTCAAGAAAAAATCGTTCCAATGACTCGCATGAAACAAGTGATTCGGGAGTGAATTTTAACTTAGAAAAAGGTACGTAATTATAGAAGGGAGGAATTTCAAAATCATATTCATTACCATTTTTGAATCTCAGGGTTACGATATAATGAACACTTTTATGATACGAAGAATAGTCAATATAATTTTCCCTTTGTTGACGTGAACTTGGAACAGCCTCCTTGGTATAAAATCGTCTCGGTCTCACATAACATGTTCCATAATTTTTAAAATACTGCACTCTCGGATTCCATCCATGTTTGATTTTTTTAGCCTTGATCTTGCCATTATTGGTTAAAAGAATGATAGAGCCATTTCTATAGTTTCTCAATAAATCCTCCATATCAACTTCTCTACTACTTTCCGTATAATATAATGGTTCACCTAATTCAAATACTCGTGTTGACAGAGAAGGAATGATATGATGATAGCGGTCATAACTATCATCGATATCTAATAGATCAAGATACACATTCGAACCAAATTTCAAGTATATTGCAAATATTACAAGATCTCGATCCTTGAGATTTTCTATTATTACACTTGATACATATGGCTTATCCGTTATTGTAATTCCATAAGAAGCGCGTACTGACTGACCATGTTTTAATTGCCAACTTTTTACAGTAAAATACAACACAATAACAGATACTATAAACCCTCCAAATGCAACAAAGAAGTTCACCTTTTCGGCTACAGTAAACTTTGAGATGAAAATATCAATTACATCCATTAATCCCAGTCGTTAAGCTGTTCAACATACTGCTCCATATTGAGTATTTGAATGTAATGCTGCTTTTGCTTCTTGCAATCGGGACAGTTACATTCTTGCGAATTAATATGGAGCGAAGTAATCACTTTCTCTGTATTTTCTTTTGAATCCGAGCTAATTTTATCATCCATTGCTAAAGATAATTAGGAAAATCGATTTCAATCAATAACGGACTGTTGGTGGTCTCTGTTACATCGGTCAGAATCTCAGATTTTCTAAGACATGGGAGCAAGTCTTCGCTCGCCAGGCAATAGTCAATGCGAAAGCCTTGATTTAGCAAACGATATTCCGGCTTGTTCTGATAGAAGTATGAGAAATCTGAGCCATCCGGATGTAGAACACGGTACGAGTCCACAAGTCCGGCAGCTTTCATCATGCTGTCAAAGTTCTTGTGTTCCCACGGGAAATAGCAGCCCGCATTCTTTACGGATACTCCGTCCCAAGCATCTTTATCGGTGGCTACAATATTCATGTCTCCACAGACTATCAGAGGCTTTTCATTGGAGAGTTTTACCAGATAATCATGGAGTTCATAATCCCATTGCCTCCTAATCTGTATCCATTTCTCGTCGGCTGAATTGGAATACGGGAAATATGTATTGACTAGAATGAACTGTTCAAATCTTATTACGTTGAGGCAGCCTGTATTCATCAACCATTCTGGCATATCATTGCGTTGGGCTTCAAACTCAAATGGGAATCTTTGACGGATATACGTACTCACGCCTCCAAAGAGTCCATCATCCATTATTCCGAGCCAGCCCATGTAGCCGGGAATTTGCGTAAGAAAAGCCCCTTTCTTACGCACTTTCTGGAAGCACATTAAATCCGGCTTATATTTCTCAACAAGTCGGTTCACACCTTCCAATCTGGCTTGAAGACCGTTAACGTTCCAACTGATGATTTTCATAAAATTTCTAAAATTAACAGATAACCACAAACTCTAATTTATTTGTCATATATTTGATAATAGTGAGCATATGCTTTTGAGCTGTTATGCCTTACGACCAATTCACCTCGAATGTTTCTTCTCACTTTTGTCAGCACCCATGTAGAATCGGTGTTGATGCCTCCTTTTTCTTCAATTTCTCTTCTGACGTTTGGATGAAGCTCGCATAATCTGATTTCATAGTGGGCACTTCCAAAATCCTCCCATTTGCGACCTTGACTATGAAGTTCATCAACGACATACATCTCGCCATCAAATCCAAAGAAATCAGATTTTGTAAGCTCAAAGAACCGTGGAATATACCTTGCTTCCGACGCTAATTGCTCTGGAGTCTTATACACAAAAAGCAAATATAGAATCAACAATAAAGTCGCTCCAACAAGTTCTCTTACTATCACTTTACTTCGTGGTATAATTCTCATAATCTTTAGAAGCGAATGCCACAATCGTAATGATAGAAACAGAACTCATCAGATTTCCCGTAAGTTGCAGTGCCATCAGCATTGAACATTATACGCACATGTTCTCGGACAAGACCTTTCCAGTCATTCCAATAAGTGCAATAAACATCAGCCGATTTTCCATCTTTTGAAATTACTGATTTGGGTAAGAGAATGTCATCTTGATTGAGTATCGAAAAATCAAACTTATCAATCGGCTCAATTGATTTGAGGTCATCCGTAGAGAAAATAAATTTACGGACGCTGTATCCTCCGTGCCAAAAAACAGGCATTATGGTTGATGCTGTCATTAAGAGATAGTATTGCCATGCGCCCATTGGGGTTGGTTGTACGACAATGCCGCCATCTCCAACTTTATGTTCTTGCCCCTTATCATTGTAAAGATAGAAAGAACTTTCATCACCTATAGCATCGGTTCCATTGTCTGCTAACTTTAGACCGAGTTTCAATCCATCTATTGGGGCGAGAGCCTTTGCATGTGAAAATAATTCCCCTTTATCTTTTTGATTCTCTGTTTTAACGATACTGTCTGTAATGATATGATGTATATCAATGCCTGAAAGAGAGAAATCATTGATAACATCAACAAGATTATAGAACTTCCCGGCATCCACAATAACCCGTTTGTAGTCATTATCGAAATTTTCAAGAGGGAGATCTTTAATTCTTGCAAGTAAATGCTTGGCTTTAATGAGATTCTTACGAAGCGGATTATTGGGAAGATTCTCGCCGAAATAGCAAAGAGTTGCTAAATTCCAAATACACTTGATAGAAGGATTATCTGAGCCTGAAATGTATTCAAGCCATTCGGCAGCCTTTTTATAGTCCTGTTCGTTTGCCCAATAGATGGTGAAAATATTGAGCATAGCGTTATGGCAACCCTTCTCGGCAATCTCAGTGAAGACCTCAATTGCCTGCATAGAATCTCCAGAGTTGGCTAAATATATGCCATAGTTATTTGCTGCTTCAATGTCTCCGGACTTTTTGTAAGATTCCCAATAATCAGGTCCAGTAACTTGTAACCCATTTTCAGAATAGAATTCTAAATCATCTCTGGACTCAAATGAGTATAAACCTTTAAGACGAGGTGTAAATGCGACACAGTTCTCTGGAATAGGTCGGGGAAATGCTGGATGTAAAGCCTCGTCGAATTTGTATCGAGTATCTGGCTGTAACTCCACTACTCGTTTACAATCTGGGCATATCGAGACCATACCACTATAACCAATCTTCCCTAATCCCATTTGAAAGGTGTACCAATCCAACATAACCGAATCGGTACCACAAGATGGACATGAAAGATGAAATTGAGCGCTGTCTGCATCTTCCACAAAGAATTGCGACATGAACTCAAGATTATAAGTCGGCGTGTCAAGGTCATGGAAGCGAGCTCCGGCATTTTGAATAAGCCTTGGCCCCAAAATAATAGCGTCAATGCGGCCTTCCTTTAGGATGAAGATAAGAATCATCTTATTATATCCTTTCGGAGAAACATAGACGACAGGGCGACATTGATTGGCATTCCATTCAACAGAGACCCTGACTTGAAGATTCTTTTCTTTGGCGGTGGTAAGCCATTTCTGGAAATATTCAGTAATAGCATTATTACCAATTATTTCTTCTCGTTTGAAAAGAATGAGATGCGATTTATCAGTTAGATATTGAGAGATTTTGCCAGCATCCCATGATGTGAATAAGTCCGCAAAAGCTATCGCTATATCCTTGTATTGATATTCCGGCATGTTGGGTTCGAGACCATATTTCCCTGGGATAAATGTTTTGCATTTATACACTTCTTCAGGAGTCATGTTGTCAATAAACCCCGTCCCATAAACATCGTCAAGAGTTAATGCTTTATTATACTTCTCATTGAAGTCATCAATCCGGACCTTATCATTCCCATCGAGAACATAATCCTTTCCCCAAATAGAAAAATCGGACTTATCCAATGGATACGCCTTACCTTTCCTTCGGGGTAATATATTGTGAAAGCCGTGTTTCACAATATGGTCTATACATAGGAAAATAGTGCCGACAATTAAGACAACGACCATTACAGGTGCAAATATCACCGCAATAACCTTTTGCCAAACCTTCAACTGGCTTTTATAGAAAGCGAATAACGTGAGCATGACCATCATGCATACAACATATATCAGTATGTAAATCATTTCATTTATCATTTCTTGATGAATATTTATATTCCACATCACACTCATCGCATACAAATCCGTCTGGCGATTGAGTCATTATTTTACCACATTTATAGCAGTAACGTTCATTTTTTTCCCAATGACCAAGTCTACGTTCAATGAAAATGCTCAAGTGCTGGGGAATATAGCCACCTGTCATTTGTAGATTAGACAGCCGATTCTGTTCATTCTTGGTTGAACAACATCCGCCACATTCAGGACAAATATAGCGTCCATTCGGGCATTTTTTTGAGTCTCTACTGTCTATAATTGCTGTACACTTAGGGCGATTGAAACAATGATTTAAGTAAACTATGTTATCTTTTTCAGAGCAATCTGGATTTTGACATGAAAACTCTGTCACGCTCATCGTAGCGAAGTTACTTAAATCTCTAGGATGTAGCAGTTCACCACACTTACGACATTTCAAATGCTCGTAGAATTTGGCAAAGCCTTTCAGATATGAATTGAAAAATATATAATATCCGAATTTTGTAAATCCGTTCACCTTGTTGGTGTAATCAACAGGAATACGGAAAATCCGCATGAAATCCAAGAGGGTATATTGTTCCCATTCTTCGGGAGTATGGAAACGGATTATATTTCGGAAACAAGGCTTGTTGTCACACCAATAAAATGGAAGCGCCTCACCTCTACTCAGATCATTAGCTAAACGACATTCGCAAAAATAGTCATCGCTATTTTCATTGATAATAAATCTGATGTGCGAGTTTTTCCAATAAATCTTGAAGTGGCGGCACAATCCAATTACATATTTTATTTCTGATTTTTGGAAATAATAGACGATTCCGGTTGAAATGGTTTCCTGCCGAACTTCATTTTGACTGAAATTCAACAAAATGACCTTAGATATAATGTTAAAGTATTTATTGTTGTATTGCTGTAAATGGCCTTGGGCGTCTACCATTTTAGATGGAATAATCAATTGAATACCGGTCGTATCCATTTTCATTATACCATTATAATACGGTGTTCTGTAACTGGAGGTATATTCCGGCCATTCCACTTGGACTCGGCCATGACATTCATCGATGAATTTACGGATACCTATCCACTCCGGATGGTCTTCTCGACTATTGAGCAATGAAAGCATGTGCTTGTTGGAAAACCAAGTATTCGGATCGTTCTCACGAAGTATAAGATAAGAGAAGACAATCTCGACAGGCAGGCATAGCGGATTTTTTCCACCGCCCAAAAAGTCATATAATGATTGGGCAGTATGTTTTAGTTTCCCTTCATCTATGCCCATCATCAATCTCTTCAGAATGCGGATTTGCAGATAGGGAGGAAGATAGCTATATATTTCAGTCAGTGAAGCTCGCGGCGCCCCTGTCTGGAAATATACACCCCAAAGCACTACGGCAATTTTCGGGTCAGTAATTTCGGATCTTACTTGTTGCAGTTTCATTTTAAAATTCGTTTCCCATTGCCGGATTTCCCAATAGTCCATATTTTCTGGTCTGTTGGAACCGAGCAATTCTATAAGCCAGACAAACTTACAGGCGTTCTCACGATTGAATGTAGCTCTTTTAAGGAATTTTGTAATTGGGGTAATTATATCAATGTTGGGGTCACTGAAGATTTTATTCAGAGACTGATTCTTAAATGCAGGTTTGTCATACCATCGTTCTGACGACTGATATGTGTCTCCGATATTGAGGTCCTCAATTAATGATTCAATGATGTTATTTGGAAGGCACTCGATTATATCATTATGGTAGAGTTGTAAAGTGTCTTTTGCGCTAAGAGAATCGATATAAAAAGTCCATGACTGCTCTACGGTTGGAGAGTCAAAAATGATGAAATCCTTGAGTGATTTCAAAAGTTGGATATTATAACTAATTGGCTCCGTCCACTCGTGAGAACTACCATCCAGATAATCCTCAAGTGATTTTCCCGAATATAAAGCTAATAGCCTAATGACAATTAGTTCTTTAACTTCGCCAAGAAAATATGATGAACTATTACCGACCAATTCCTGCAAATTTTCATCCTTCATAGAATCGAGAAATTCACGGCTCTTGGAAATAGCTGTTTCTCTGCTTATCCATTTATAATCGGATTCAGCTGCATAATTTATAATATCAATTGCATCGGAATCAATAATCGTTTTTGTAATGTTAGGTCGTAACGATATGATTCTATCTTCATTATATATGGATAGAAGCTCGTTACAATCATTTTCAAATTCTTTTTCGAATTTATACTGAGATTTTGCTTGTATAGCGCCCTTCAACTGCTTCGTTAAGTAATCAGCAATCGTGTCCCATAATTCGACAGAAGAAGTTGTAAAAAATTCCGGAAAAATATTCTTGACTCGGTTGAGGAATTCAACCGATGTCCTTATATTATTTTGAGATTTGAGTTTTTCAAATGCTTTTTGAACACTTGAAAATAGAAGACTTTTGGCTTGAGGATTATTATTCAGCTCATTGAATAGCTTCAGTGTCTTATCCCAATTGCTTCTTGGTTTCTCTTCAAACTCAGATAATGAACCTTGAAAGCAAAGTAATTTACGTTGGTTATCGGCCTCTTCAATCTGCATAGAAAAGTCTGTATTAGTATAAATATTATACTTCGATACGATACTCTTCAAATTTCTGTGCAGGCTATCATAGATTGGGATATATGCATCCAACGATTTGTTTTCTGACCAATTGGCAATAATGTGAGATACAATTGTATCAGCTGAATTCTTAATCTTAGCTTTGAGGACTGATTGTAATGGAGCTGCAAGTTTATCCGCACAGTATTGTAAATCAGGCCAAAGGTCTTGCATGATGTTATCTCCGAGGCTGTCAATCCATTCTCCTACTATTACCTCATCAAAATATAAGACAGACGGAGGATAACTGTTAAGGACGGCAAGAGATTCCTCATGCGAAAGTGAGTTGAAAAGTTCTTGCCATAGACCACGTAATTCAGAATCAAAATCTTTTGTGAAAATATATCGGTATCCTCCAGGCAATTCTTTCTTATATTTCCCTACGAAATGCTTAATAAGATTCAGCGTGGATTCCTGAGTTCTGTCAATCTGATTTTGGACACGGGAAATCACCTCGGGTAGCCATTCCGAGCGAGGGATGGATAAGTCATGAAAGATATTGACTGACACGCCTTTCATGTGCATTACTTCATGGTCGAAATAATATGACAACCCAAGATGTCTGTCAGTCTCGGAGTTTTTATTATAGCGACGAACTTGTTTGGCTACATTTATACCTTCAAATACCACTAAAGCACGATCGGATTTAGCGCTTGTCTCGGAAAAAGATGAATCACGGACATGAAAGTCCTGCACATATTCCGGGCGTGGGATATGGCAATTATTTGAGGCGATAAAGCCAAATCCCTTCTTACTATCAAAGAACTTGACAATACCGATATTCCATGTCTCTTTTCTCGATGGTCTGTCTTTTTCCATTATACAATTGATTTGTTTTTAGGCTGCGGTGATTGAGTTATGAAGCAGAGTGACAAACTCACCTACTTTGTGGAACTTGCCAGGGAAGATGCTGTCTTCATCGGCATCATCAAAAGGAGACTCGTTGAGAAGCACATCAACCTGTATGTCTCCATTCTGACAGACATAGTTGAGAATGCTTTCGAGATACTCCTCCTGCTCTGACGTCAACTGATTTGTTGAAATAAAATCAGCAAATATATCAATGGCTTTTTCTCTGTCAACCCCTTGAAGTTTGCGGATAAATCCACCGATAGGGATATCTGAATCAAGTTGTTCGCGCATAAGGAAGCGCTCATAATCTTCCTTTGTGCCTAACTCTTTCCAGAATATACGTTCAAGCTCATCCACATCCTGAGAGGTGAGTTGCTCGATATTCTGAATCTTTTGAAGCACCGGCATATCACGATGTTCTGCAAGGAAGTCGAGAACCTTCTGGCGATATGTCATTGTAGAATTGAGCTGTCCGGCCTCTCCTGCAAAAGTCACATCGTCATCGATATTTACGTCAAACGTGCGCCCCGATTTGCCGGTAAGGAACTGGAGCAAGTCACGAAGCTCAACACGCATGTGTTCAATCGAAGATAGCGATTTGTTCTCCCAATAGTTTGGGGTCAGTATCTCATTGATGAGGTTGATTTTCGCCATCACCTGCGGAACTGTTCCAAGTTTTGTCAGCCCTTGAGCTATAAGGGTTATCTTCTCCTCGTAGCGACTTGCATCCAATGTGTCATCAAGTAGCGACAACTGTATGTAAAGGGAAAGCATATCGAATTTAAGCGCGGATTCATTGTCTCCCATCGTAGGAAGCAACGGTGCGATCTCGCGTTTCATGTCATCGACTCCCACCGCATTAAGTACCACCCAGTTTGCCCTGTTGCGGTAGTACGCCACTGTTTCCCAATGGTCTCGTACCGAGATATAATTATTATTGAGCTGCATGATTTGGGCATGAAGATTATCCTTCAGCTCATCATGCCAGTTCTTTTCCCAGCTTCCGTCAATCTGATATTGTGCAGCCTGGAGCAACAATGCGATATCCGCTCTGAGTCCGAATAAGCGCTCAGTGAGCGATTGAGTCCTGATAGGTTCGATTCCTTCAGGATGCTCTCCGAAATAATCGAAATTGCCGCACCAGTCGAAGATGTAGAATTCCTCCTTGTGGCGACCGGGGCCAAAAATATCTTCCGACAGACGGGTACCGCGACCAATCATTTGCCAGAACTTGATTCGTGAGCGGATACGTTTGAAGAAAACAAGATTCAGGATGTCCGGGACGTCAATGCCTGTATCGAGCATATCGACAGAAACCACTATCTGCGGCACCCCGCCTCTGACCTCAAATTTCTCGATGAGATCCTGTGCATAATTGATTGAATAATCTATCTGCTTACAGAACTCCGGCCCGAGATGCGGGAACAGGACATTGAATCGTGCGACAATCTTTTCCGCATGTTCGCGATTCATGGCAAAAATTATCGTCTTGCCGATCTTTTCCCCGCTCTCAACCTTTATTCCTTTCGACATCAGCTCTCTGAGCATCTTGTCGATGGTCGATGTATTATATACATATTTGAATATTTCAGAGTTGCCGATGTCGCGCGGTTCGGGAACTTTATCGGGGTCTACGGCATCTTGTAATGCTTCCCATTCCCATATTTGTTCCATCTGCTCCTGCTCCTCGGCAGACAGATCTGCATATCTGATTCCATTCTGCAATACTTCGGAATCATACTTCAATCCTCTGAACGGCCGGAGATAGCCGTCATCGACTGCTGTCTGATATTCATAGGCGTAGTTCGGTTCGCCCTGTTCGAGTTCAAAGATGTCGTATGTCGAGCGATTTACTTGGTCTCGGGGAGTCGCCGTCAGTCCGACAATAAAAGCATCGAAGTATTTGAAAATCGCCTTGAATTTGTCAAAAATGGAGCGATGAGCCTCGTCAACGATAATAAGGTCAAAACGACCTACGGAGAAAGGCTTCTCATCAGCATCCACATAGTTTATCATTGTCTGATATGTTGACAATAGTATGCGGGCGTTCTTGTTATGCTCCTTGGCAGTAAGGTCAGAGCACGTTGTTGACGGCAGATGCTTGTCAAACGCTTTTTTCGCTTGCTTTACCAGTGATGTACGGTCTGCGAGAAACAGCGTGTTCTTGACCCAGTCGGCACGAGTGAGCAACTCTACCAGAGAAATGGCCGTTCGGGTCTTGCCGGTTCCGGTTGCCATGACCAGCAAACCACGCCTGTGTTTAGTGTTGAAATGATGACACAGCGCATGGATTCCGGCAATCTGATAATATCGACCTGAAATCGCCGTGTTGACTGACAAGTCAGTGATGTCGGCACGACCATGTCTGCGTTGGAGAAGCTGGAGGTCGTCAAGACTATGGAATGCCGCTATTTGTCTTTTGGGGAATCCCAGACGGTCAACCACATAATGTTTGAAACCATTGGTAAAATATGTCACCGGGCGAACACCATATTTCTTTTCAAGACAGTCTGCATACAATTCTGCCTGATGTTCTCCGGCCATTGGGTCTATGCTTGTGCGTTTTGCCTCTATCACCGCAAGAGGCTTACGGTCCGGTCCGAAGAGAACATAATCGGCATACCCTTTGCCTTCTGCATTGGGCATTCCCTCGACCTCAACCTCTATACAAGCCTTGCCCGGTTGAATATTACCTTCCTCATCAAGGACATCCCAACCCGCTTCACGGAGCATTAAATCGATGAACCGACGGCGGGTCTCGGCTTCCGAAATATTGTCCCATGAAATTGCGGGTTCAACAGATGAGGCTTCCGAAACAGCTGTCTCTTCTATCTGTTCGGCAAAACCTGTTGAGGCATCAGGATTGACTTCTTGTGTCGGGATTGACAAACCGGGAGATTTCGGCAGCAGGTCTTCATTAAACGGAGCCAGGGTTGTCAACACACGAAGTTTCAGCAAAACGGCACCGACAAAATTATATAGATTCAAGACAGCAAAGAAAGATTCTCTCTTTTTCACCTGTCCCGTGTGGGCACCAGCATTTCCTACCTTACGGATATAATGAACTGCCATCATCAGACGCTCATCATTGACAAACGCAGTGAAAGTCGGGTCTGTCACCATGTCGAAAAGCGAGTATCTTTCAGGGATCTCGACATTTTTCATTTGAAAGATGGCACGAGTCATCCATTCGAGGCCCCTTCGTGCATTCAGCGCTGACACATCAGGGGCGGCATATTGATTCCTTTCAGCTGCGTCACAATAACGATGTAGCGTCGAAAGTTCCGGTATTTCTTTAAGGTAGTCGAAGTTAAACATGGCTTTGAAATTTAATCATTAAACCAATAATCCATACGGCTTGCAAGGAGAGTCTGCAAGTCGGTAATTGAAGATTCAATGGACTCCTTTTGAGCCTCGATCTTCTTGATTTTAGCGGCAAACTGATTCTGTATCTCAATAGGAGGGACAATAAACGGCATGACCGATAAAATCTTTTGATTAATATTACTGATATTGCATCCTTTACCCTGAGATGTCATATAATGGCGAATAGTTTTACTTGATAGTAGATAAGCCATATATAGAGGGTTATATTTCTCTTTACAGAATCTGCAACGGATGCAAAAACCACTAAATGTCACATCTGCACCTTTAGAAGTATAAAGGATACTACGTCCAATTAAGGATTTGTTGCCGTTGGAACGTACAAATACAATGTCGCCATCCTCCAATAAATACTCGTTCGATACCAATTCTACAATATTAATAGAAGGCAGACTTTCATCAGAGATATATCGATTAGACTTAAAATTACCAACACCAAGACATTTTATCACGTTACCATTATCAGAAGGCGTAAAATTTAAGCCATTCTTAAATTCAACGCAATCGCCAAGATTGTATAGATTCCAACCTTTCGGATTTTCGATAGGGTCGCCGAACATTTCATAGAAGAGAGATTGAGCAAGCACATCAAGGTCTGCGAGCTGACTGTGTTTCACTTCAATCAACTCGTTGATTTTATCAAGTTCTTCTACTATCTTTCTTTGTGTTTCTATAGTTGGTATCTGTATGTAAAAATCTGCGAGAGCCTTTGTATTTAAGTTTCTTTGAGCAGCCCCTCGGCCCATACTATATATGTTAGATTGGTTTGCCCAAAGATATTTGTCAAGAAAATCTTGATTTAACCTATCGCAAATACTCTTAACAGAAAGACCGCTATCATTTAAGAAAAACTTACCTTTAACAAATCTTACGCATTCAGGAGACATCGCGAATCTTGAAATAATCATGCAATTCTCTCGATTATATTCTTGCGACTTAAAGGTCGCACCACCTCCTCCGTAAACATAATATGGACCGGGAATAGTATCTTTGGCAACAATTCGTTTGCCAAAATCTATTCTGCCAATCTCACATAATTTATATTTTTCCCATCCGTGATTCATTCGGCAAGCATTTTTTGGAGTTCAATCATACCACGTAGGAATGTTTCTTCAGTGGTGTGGAGACGGTTCATGATTGAGGATGTGGCTTCAAACTCTACTTTTTCACGGATAGTCTCCTTATAAGTATTAAAGGCAAGGTCATATCCGTTGCCGATAATATCACTTTGCGGAACGAGGAAGGATTGTTCTGTGCGTTTACGATTCATCTCTTCACCTTTTCGGTCGTGAAAGCGAGAGATTATATCCGGGATGTCGTTCTCTGTAACTTCATTGCGTTTCTGGTCAAGAGAGAATCCATCAGCCTTCATCTCGTAGAACCATACCTTGTCGGTGCCTCCAGCATTGGTCTTGGTAAAGACAAGGATGGCAGTTGATACGTTGGAATATGGAAGGAACACTCCTGCCGGCATAGAGATGACAGCTTCGAGACATTGATTTTCAACCAACTCCTTACGCAGGTCTTTGTGTGCCTTGGATGTACCGGTAAGAACACCATCGGGCACAATCGAAGCACATCTGCCGCCGACTTTCAGAGAACGGATAAACAATGCGAGAAACAGCAGTTCCGTCTTTTTTGTCTTGGCTATAGTCAGCAGACTCTTGGAAACCGCATCATAATCGAGACTTCCGGCGAATGGAGGATTCGCCAGAATCAACGAATAGCGTTCCGTGTCGGTATTCTCATCCGACAATGAATCCTGCCATGATACCTGAGGATTGTCAACATCATGGAGCATGAGGTTCATCGCTCCAATGCGAAGCATGGTTGCATCGGTGTCGAAGCCGTGAAGCATCCGGTTACGGAAGTGTTCTTTCACTGCTTTATTCGCCAACTCCTTCTTAAAATGCTCCTGCACATACTTTGCGCTTTCCACGATGAAGCCGGCGCTACCCATAGCCGGGTCGCATATCACATCTTCAGGAGTCGGCTTCATCAGTTCCACCATCATGCGGATAATATGTCGTGGCGTGCGAAACTGACCGTTGGTGCCACTGGCTGCCATCTTGCCGAGCACATATTCATAGACATCGCCCATGGCATCGCGGTTGCTCATGTCCAGTTCGCTGATACCGTCAACCACTTTCACCAATGTGCGGGGATTCTGAATCATAAACACGGCATCCTTCATGAACCGCGAGTAGGCAGACTGTTTCCCCTTGTTCAGGTTCTTGATATAGACAAACACATCCTGACTGACGACACGGAACATTTTGTTAGGTTCAAAATGCCGGAAATTACTCCAGCGCATATCAGCCATGGGTACATCCTTGTCAGTGACGGGATTATGCCAAGTACCATAATCAAACATCGGCTTGCTGACGTGCGTTCCGAGAGCGGAAGCCTTGTTCTCCTGACGAATCTGAGCATCGTCAAGCATCCTCATGAACAGAAGATAAGTCATCTGTTCAAGAAGAGTGATTGAATTTGTGATACCTCCCGTCCAGAAGGTTTCCCAAATCTGATCTATCTGATTCTTTATCTGTCCTGTAATCATAAGTCAGAATTTTGAATTGCGTTTGCGCCAAAAATTTAGCGCGTTCATTTCCTCATCCGGATGGTTCTTGATGAAATTGTCATACCAAAGTATGAAATCACATAATCCCATTACAAGGGAACGAAGCATATAAGGCGAACTGCCTACATGTGGAAGATACTTTTCGAGATTCATAGCCATCTCTTCGTCGGCAGTGGTAGTATGGGCTGCTCCTCCAGTTTGAAATATGGCTGATTTTAACCAATCCGCCAATTGTTTAGGCACAATGGGACCTTCGGTAAGACGCTCTATTTTTGTCCAGAACTTCTTCTCAGAATCAAAATCAGAAAGCGAATCCGGATCTTCTGGTTGCGAACCGCCAAGGAATAAGCTACTCCAAGAAAGGTTGACGCTTTCCTTTTTAGCGTTCTTTGCAATTATATTCTGCGGCATTATTCCCATCTTTACCATGTGACGGAAAATTCCTTCGAGAGCTGTAAATACTCATTGAAAAGTGGGCCGGTCGCTCATTGAAAAATGGGCCACCCGT
>ENA-UAML01000027-UAML01000027.1-human-gut-metagenome-genome-assembly--contig:-NODE-27-length-63888-cov-10.312989_pt1 | contig 63888 bp, 44 predicted proteins | sample MGYA00244211_ERZ654495 | MGnify/ENA primary metagenome ERZ654495 (study PRJEB26926, sample SAMN06164685) | human gut metagenome | biome: ENVO:00009003; feature: ENVO:2100002; material: ENVO:00002003... | reverse complement strand
TTGTCGGGTTCTTCCAGATGTTGCACATTTGGCAGCGCATCGGGCAGCGATACGTCAGGATGATGCTTGCGTCGGTTGGACGCGGAACTTTTGTGTTAGCCATTTTATCTTGTTTCTTTAATGCTTAAACCGTTGAAAATAAGACACTTATAGATTTTGGCAATATGCTTAAAAACACATTGTCGATAAAAAGAAAATTCTCTGCCTTCCGATTTGCCGCATATTGCAACACAAAACATGGCCTTTTACGATGCAAAACACGGCCTTTTGAACGGCAATATACAGCCTTTTGCGGTTATTATACAATTGTGAGATTATATGGTTATCAGGTTATGAGGCCTTAGTGTCTTGCAGTCTTGGAATAAACCGTATAGCCCTATAACCGCAAGACCTCATAACCCAATATAACACTTCTTTATTTCTCCATAATAGCTTTCGGCGTTGTACCGTTCCATCGCAGCATCGGCAATGGCCTTATAGCCAAAATCAGCGTTATACATTGCCTTGATTTTCCCTGCAAGGTCGTCTGCGTTGCCGCTCTCGAATGTCATTCCGTTCATATCCTCATCTATCAGTTCTGGTATGCCACCAATACGTGCGCCAAGTACGGGCGTGCCCAAACATTCGGCCTCAATTACCGACAATGGGTTGTTCTCGTACCATTCAGAGGGTATCACGGTAAACTTCGCCTTCCCCACAATGTCCTTTATGTCATCCCATTGGCGGAAACCGAGGAACTCGACATTGCCCTTTAATTCTTCACTCTTAATCCTTAACTCTTCACTCAATGGCCCTCCGCCGATGATTTTCAACTTATACGGCAACCGTGCAGCGGCCTCAACAAGCGTGCCGACGCCTTTCTCATGGCTCAAACGGCCGACGTAACAGTAATAATCGTTCTTGGCATAACCGTCCTTGCGGCACTTTTCAATATCGATGAAGTTGCACAGCACTTTCAGCTTGTTCTTCCTGAAACCTCCCTGCGCCATCTTCTCCGCCATGAAGCGGCTGGGGCAGACAAACAAGTCGGTGCAGGCCTCAAGCCGCTTCCTGTTCCATGTCATTGCTTCACGATAACCGATTTCAGACGCAAGTCTTGAACCTTTCATACAGCGGTAAGTCTTGCACGGTGTCTTGTCGCCGTTGAAACACAACTTGCAAATTTCCTTGCCATTACGCAGGCAGTCGTAACGTGGACAAAGTAGCTTATAGTCGTGCAACGTCCACACCGTCCTTATACCCCGCCCATGCGCTAGTTCTGCAATTACGGGCGACAATTGCGTATGGATATTGTTAAGGTGAACTACATCAGGACTGAAGTCATCAAGCAGCTTACCGAACTTGTTTTTCACCTCATGCGCCCCGAAAGGCCTTGTAAAAGCCATCAGCTTGCTCATGTTCTGTGGAAAATACTTCTTCCACGAAGTATTCTCGTTCTCGGGATAGTCCATGGCGAACACCGCCACCTCATGCCCGTGCGCCTTCAACAGCTGCTCAAGGTTGAGCATATAGATGCAGTCACCGCCCCGACGGTAATAGAATTTATTGGAAAGTAAAATACGCATAAATGGTATAAACTAATCTGAATATTTTTGTTTCACTGTCTCATAAGCCTTGTCGAAAAAACTTATCCTATTTGTCCAAAGATATTTCTTAGAGCACTCAATGACACCGCGCGACAGACAGTTTATTCTTTCCGGCTCTCGGATGATGCCATTTATGTTCGCTGCCATGTCATTTACCACTTGGCTGTACGAGTGAATAGGAATTTTAATTCCACATTTTGAACAAACCACACCAGCCATTCCGCAATGATCGAGCGTCATTGTCGGCACGGCGAACGACATGGCTTCAAACAACACTGTCGTGGTGGCATCGCCCAAAGAGGATATTACGTGCAAATGCGAATCCGACATCAGCCTGAGCACTTGTTCACGAGGAATATTTCCATGCCATGTAATATGTTTATTTATATTATGTTTGTCAGCGTATTTCTTTAAATTTGGCAGCAAATCACCCCCCCAATTACATTTAGGCACCATCTACCCGATTTAACTTTACCCAACGCATCAAGTAGCAATATCAATCCTTTGCGATAAACAACGGCACCACACCAAACTATACTAAGTACATCACCCTTATTGTAGGTAATAGGTACTGTGCGATTCATTTTTAGTATACCGTTCTCGGGAAGGTAAATCGTATCCTTACCGAATATAAATTTCATTTGTTTTACAGTATTTGGCGTTGCCGCAAACATATAGTCTGCCCTCTTTACTGCCCTCCTAACCCTTTGCGAGAACAACAGCATCCCATTATGGAAAACCAACCTGACAATTGCATCAACACAGCCCTTTACGCCCAAGGCTCTATATAGGGATAAAGGACGGTTCTCTACACCTTGCACTGGCCCCCAGATATAAGGTTTATCCTTTATTTTCCAACAATATCCAGGTTCCTTGAAACCTATGGGATTTAAATAGTGGACAATATCTATTTGTTGCCGTTTTATAATGTTGGAAGCCATTTGGTACGCTTCTTTATGCCACTTGCGGTAATTTAAATTGTATTTCACATCCATAAAGAATCCGTTTCCACTGACTTTAGTGAAAGGTACGTTGATGAATGACACTCCATTCATTTCATTCCGTAGCAAATAATCTTGCACTTCGTTTTTTCCATTGCCATACAAAACAATAATACGGTTGCGATGTCGCATATTGCAGACATAATTCCAACTAACCGAAGCTTCACTACCACGATATGGAGAAATGTCGTATGTAATTAATAAAATAGTCATTGGCTAAATACATTAATAAATTTTTGTGCAGAAGATTCACAAGTCAACTTATTTCTGTAAGCAATACACTTTTCAACAAAAAAGGTATTGTTATCTATTATTACTTTAATATCTTTTTCATCCCAATTATTTTTTACTATTCCCAATGAAAGCTTTTTAATATAATCTGCTGAGGCTGGTTCCAAGTTTGTCAATATTGGCGTACCTGAAACTATTGATTCAGGTATTGACACCATATTCAAGTCTTTTCTTGTGTTTACAAGAAAGGCATACGAATTTCGTATATATTCATTCAGTTTTGTTTGTGATAAAAAGCCTACAAAGTCAACACAATCTTTCAACTCAAGTTCTGCTGTCAAAGTTTTAAGTTTATTTTCTTCCTCACCACGTCCAGCTATAATCAAGCGTATGTCTTCATATCCCTTTATTTTGTGGAACTTAGCAAACTTGTGGATGATTCCGTCGATGTTTTTACGGTAAATTAATTGTGAAGAACTTATTAACTGCCGTTTCTTCTCTACTGAATATTTGAACTTGTCAATATCTATGCCGTGGTCGATAACTGTGTTCGAAACGTTGGACATATAACAGCGTATAAATTCAGCCGCCTTACGTGAACGTGGAACAACGCATCTGACATTGCGCATAAAGAAACGAGCCACAACATTATACCAAAACTTGGAAGGTAATTTATGGAATTTGTTTTGATGCGTGGTCAATTCCTGCCATATTATTGTTTTGTGAGGGCATATCCGTGCAGCATATAAAGATTGAAGTTGAAAAACCTCGCTTGATATTATAATATCAAAGTCATTGCAATGCTCCTTCAAATATTTTTTCATGCCAGAAGAATAAGGCAATACAGAAGGCTTGAATATCTTTTTATAATTAGACTTGAAAAACAAAACAGGAAATTCATATTGTTCTTTTTCTTTTGGTTTGTAATCCTCCAACGCGGCCAACGTTACACTGTGTCCCAAATGTAGAAATCCTAAGCACATACCATAAATCATGGTATCTTTTATAGTTTTTACATGAGGTATTGCGTCCGTTTCAGAAGTATAAAGGATGCTATTCAAAATTAAAATTCTAGACATAAATATTTAAGAATGCGATTGATTTTTCGACAAAATACATTATTGTGCCAAGTACAATTTACAATAATCCTCGACAAGTGTCCTACTTGAATAGATTTCTTCATAACATTCGCCAAGGCCTTCCTTCACTTCTTTACCTGTTACCAACAATTCCATCTGCGTTTGCAAGGATTTTGTATCACCGCATTCAAAAAATGTTGACGCAACGGTCTTGTTGTCTATAAAAAACGGAACATTTGAAAGCAAAACTCGTTTCTTGAAATAATACGCGACAGACAAAACACCCGACATTGTTGCCGCTCTGTATGGATAAACAACAAACATTGCCTTGCCGAACAAATCCTTTATCTCTGCATCATCTAAAAAACGGTTTATTCTGATAATGTTTTTATCTTCTTTGATTAAGTCTGAATAATCCAACCCTATGCCGGCTATCACCAATTTACGGTATTTTAGCTTTTCAGAATTCAAATATGCCATAATTAACAAATCCACGCCTTTATAAACATTTACAGCTCCCCAGAAAAGTATATAATCTTTTTCATTTTTAAGTTCTGGTACTTGTTTATCACCCTCTTGAATTTCTTTTGTGACCAAAGTGGGAAAGTGCGTGAATGAAATATGTTTGTTTGGATATATGTTCTTCAATTCTTCATATTGCATTTGTGATGATGTAGTAAGATTGTTAATCCTATTTCTTAATAACCTATATCCCCAATCAATATATCTGCGCAATAATTTCGCTGTCAGACTATTAGATTTTAATTTATGCGGATTTAAATCATGCACCGTATAATAGAATTTGTTTGACGGTTTATGCAACAACAGATATGGGGCAAAACCAAAATCGCCAGTAAGCAAATGTATTATATCCGGCTTAATTCTCCTACCCATTTCTTTAAGGGCCTGAATTATTGATACAGGATAAAACTTATATATTAGTTTTTTTATTTTGTTCTTCGGGTACTCAATTTGAAATAAATGTGTTTTATCCAATCCCTTCAATACCCTTTTATATGTATTATTTCCGGAATTGACAACCAACGCATACACTTCAAAATGTTCATCTTCATTTAACATTTTTATTATTGTGCCTGCAAATGGTATCATACCAGAGGAATATTCACTTGCGACAAATAATATTTTGATTTTCATTATTATTTTCTTTTAAGAAAAGTGCCAACAACATCATCATGTACATTCCCCTATTATGCGTAAATGTACTATCTGCAATTGATTCAATAAAGAAAAAAACTATTATAAGAGTTACCATTTTGAAAGAAAGCATATCCCCTGTATTCAGAAAGTTCCGCTTAGCCGTTTTATATCTCTTTACCCAAAATAAAATGAATAATATAAAACCAATATATCCAAATTGGGCAAATACAGGGAAAAATGTATCGCTTATAAATAATCCGTTGCCTATTTCCGGACTCAAATAAAGGTCATACGTGAAGTAAAGAGGCGAATAGTATAATGCCGAAGCATGGGTTGCATAACTTCCAAAACCCGTTCCAAAAAAAGGATAATCTTTTAAAATCTCTATTGCCTTAACATAAAGCAATGGACGGGCAAACATATTTTCGCCCTCTGTTCCTGCGACAAAATAAAAAAGTATTTTTTCTCTTGCCACATACAAAACGCCAAGAATTATTATCGAAAACAATATTATTGTTTTAGGAGATAAAATATACTTACGCCTTGGTATTTTTTTCCATAGAAAAATTATACCAATATAAGCTGCATAAAACCCAAACATCTTGCTTCGTAAAGACAATAATCCAATACTGAAAATGAGCAAGGCTATGTATAAGTCTTTTTTCCTTCGCCGAGAAAAATATATGTAAGTAATACCAAGGGCAATAGCCATTGTAGCATAACGAGCGTGCCCACAAAACATTGACATAAGCGGGCCTCCACCAGGACTTAATACGCCTATCGGAAGTATTAGCAATGAAAGCCAGATGCACGCTTTACACATTCTCTGTTTATCTCTGTCTGTGAATTTAAAAGGGATAAGCCATATTACGTAAAAAGCTAAAAATGGCTTTATCTGTATAAGGAAATCAGTAATTATTGCAGGAACGACATTATGAGGAAATATAAAACTATGAAGCAAATAAAATAATACTATTGCAACAAAAGCATACAATTCTTTTACAGACCTTTCCTTTCTGCTTTTACACAAATATATTACAAGAAACAATGTGATAAATTCATCAATATAACTAAATCCTGTTTGCTGCTGGATAAAGTCGTAAAATATTACGCCAAAAATCAAACAGAATAAAATTAAACGATAATTAAATCTATTAATACTCACCATTTCTTGTATATATAAATATATAAAAGTTGTACGTTTATCATTGAAGAATATTCTCACGTAATTTGCAAATCAAGCCTTTTGATATTACTGGATGCACCTTCCTGCAAAAGAATGCGCCACTTTGCATAATGTCGTCATACTCCTCTTCGTTCAAGGTCAATGGCGACCCTGGATTGTTTCTACCCGGTGCAACTTTATGCCAATTGATATACCTTAATGAATTATGTGATTCGATGTTCAATTCATCAATATGTGGGGCAAGCAGGGTGTGGAAAACCAGTTCGTCACAGCAACAGGTATGGTGAAAACGCTTGAAGAATTCCTTGTTTACTTGCAATTCATTAAGCACAAAGCCTACCACGTCTTTGTACCACGAAAACCATAGCCAACCCGCATATAGATTCGGAATATCTTTCCGCCACCAAAAGCGTCGGCTTATAAAGTTAAAGCCCCTGCAAACAAGATTTATTATCTTTATATTCCTGTGCCTTATGTCTATGAGATACCACGGCTTAATGCGCGAGGCATACTTGTTGTCCATCCATCTGCTCCGTTCCTCTTCGCTGTCATAATACATATAGCTTTGCGGTTTATGCTTTTCAAAAAACTCGTCAAACTCCTTGTTCGGGCGGCACGGATAGTCTTGCGCTGAAATCAGATGGAAATAATCCATCCCTGCATCGTAAGCCGCTTTTAAAAGGCGCAAAGTGCATTCAACCATTGAGTACCCTGCATAAGCCACGTCCATTCTCCCTCCACTATCTGTCAGAAAATGGCAATTTGGCAGGTCTGTATAGAAGTCCTCCATATTGTTTTTCTTGTCGATATTGACGAAGAAATAATGGTTGGGAGCATTGAGCATGTTTATTATATCCTTAAGCTGTTCAGGATATTTATGTGCCATGATTAAAAAGCCGTGTTTCAGCATGTTCATTTTGATTTAAACTTATAATTTAAGATTACGATTATCTCCACATAGGCCAATTGAAGCCTTGTTCTAACGGAATGTAGCTAAGATCTTTTTCCCTGTATCCTATTATTTTTGCCGGAACACCACCGACAATGGCGTAATTGGACACATCTATTGTTACAACGGCACCGGCTGCTATTACGGCTCCACGGCCAATATTGACACCTGCAAGAATAGTAGCACCAACACCGATATGCACATAATCTGAAATAATTATTGGTTTTGCAGCATAATTGAATTTTGGTGCTTGTATCTCATGGTATCCTGTTATTAAGTTACAATTAAAAGATATACTACATCTTTCACCGATTTCAATTCCTCCTCTGCTGTCAAGAGTTACATTGCGGTTAATATGTGAATGTTCCCCAATTTTGAGCTTTCTGGGTTCAAAAAAGAAGCAATCCATATCTATTTGCGAATGATAACCAATACCCTTTACAAAAGGAAGTAAAAACAGACGTCTTATATACCAAAATGGTATCCAACGAAAAATAAATCTGTTTAAAATAATATATATGTAAAATTCATATAAACAGAATATGAGCTTTTTCATCTTCATCTGCTTTTTATCTTATTAAATATGTAAATGGCTTTAGACTTGATAAAAAGTCGTTCGTTATGTGACAATCCAACCGTGTATGCACTTAAGCCAACAGAAAGTATGCAAATAATGCATATTAAGAAAAAACGTATAATCGTGTTACACATATAATTATAAATTGCAATTGGAATTATGATGGATATGGCAACAACTAATACGACCCTGAAAAAAACATTCTTGAAGTAATCAATAAATCGTATGTTTATAGAGGAACGAAGTAAGCGCAAGCGATAAAACAATGTTGTAAATTCCATTATGAAATGGACAACGAATACGGAATACGCAGGAAGACCAAATGATAAACAAATGTATGATACTGGTAAAATAAAAAGAAGAATCAAGCCGCTGACAAATTGAAAATTCCGAACCTGGCCAGTTGCTTGATTTGCAATAATCAAAGGATTTGATAAAGGATACAATAACGATACGCAAATCATAATTCTTAAGAAAATCACAGTGTTTTCAGGAACAGTTTTTAACCAAACGGTAAGTATGAAATTTGTCTCAAATAAAACAGGAAGTGACACGACAAAAAGTAAATAGAATGTAAACCTTGCACTGCGGAACATCAACTTATGCATGTCTTCCATTTCGCCATTTGCATAGGTTTTGGTTATTTGAGGATTTATTGCCATTTGAAAATTGCCAATAAATTGCAAAATGGCATTTTGCACTTGAACCGCAACGGCTCTGGCAGCGTTGACGACAGGACCAAAGAACACGTTTAAAAGCATATTCAATCCTTGACCGGACAATATTCCGGACAGGCTACTGAACATTCCCCAACCTGCAAAGCCGGTCATTTCCTTAAACAAAGACTTATCCCACACATGTCGGTACTTGGATTCAGGAAAATGCTTGTTGCAATAAGAGCTATAGCAAAAACGTATGAGCAACTGGACGGCTAATGTAAGAAATGCGTATAAAATAAGTTTATCGTATGAAAACGCAAGTAATAAATAAACTATGGCAAGCCTCAATACCGCCTCAATGATTGAAATATACGCAAAGGCAGACATCCTTTCATGCGCTATTATGTCGGCATTGTAAGGCACACTTATTATCATTACCACAGACGAAACGATGGAACACTGCAACACCCAGAAAGCCGCGTTCATGCGGTCAGCAGGTATCTGCATCTGCGTGTACATGAACCATAGGCCCACAGTTTCGCCGAGTACTACGATTAACGCCGCAATGAGTACGTGGATTTGCAACGCCGTGCTGAATATCTTGCGTAGGTCGGCTATGTCGCCCTTGCCTAAGGCAAAGGTTATATAGCGTTGCGTGGCCGACGACATCGAGGCGTTAATGAAACCGAACATCGCTACCACGCCGCCTACGACGTTATAGATTCCGTAATCGGAAACGCCGAGAGTGTTAAGCACTACACGGCTCGTATAGAGCGTAACAAGCATTATAAACAACGTGCGTACGTAGAGCAGCAGTGTGTTCTTGGCTATGCGTTTATTATTAACTGTACCTTCAAACATGATTTGGGGCATTTACATAAAAGTATAGAACCTAATTTTACATATCGGGCTAAAAGTAAATATACAATATTTTGCTGATGTCTTCAGTATTTAGATACATAGTTCATGATTTCACTGACAGAAACAGGATTTTTCACGGCTAAATAATTACTACATATGGAAACAGGTCTTGCTGTGGATGTTCATTAGGTAGTACGCATTCTTTAATCTATAGTTTCAGACTTCTTTCGGGTACATCGGCTACGGCCAGGAATTATATATGCAGCCACACAGTCCTCAAATACCTTCTCCAGACAGCAAGATGGGTCGTGGTGTTTATTTCCCTACAAATGTCGGTGCAGGTCTTTATCAATTAGTCTTTCGCATCCTCGATATTTGATGTTGCGGTTATAGCCATCACATTTAGTCTATCCTCACCAACATTGAGATTTTTTACAGCTTTTACCTTTGATTCTTCGTTGGTAATGACATTATATAATGTGGGAGAATAATTGCGGAACGACTCTATTAGCTTATCTTTATTTCCCTTACAGTCGGGCGTCTTTGTCCCTTTCACTAACTTCTCGTTTGCCTTTCCGCCTGTCATAAAGTATTCGCCCAAGAAATAATCCCAGTTCGCAAAGATTGTGACGGAATTTTTACTTACATCCTCAATAACACCTATATGGGCATAATAAGTCGTAGTAATCGTTTTCTCTTCCTCCTTGCTCGGATAATATACGTCTTCTGTTATATCAACCCTTCTTATTGTCTCAGTGAAGTCTGCATGCTGTAACCGTGCTTCTTCATGTCCTTCTTCAAGTTCAACGCCGGAGGTAGGAGTAAGGAATGGCCTGATTACGAGTCTTTTCCAGTTTGACTTTACATATCCTGGATTGTCTTTCTCGTAACGGATAAGGTTCAATAAAAGTTCTGCATTATTCGTATCAAGTTGGGATATCCTTTGACTTATCTTCTTGTAACCCTTATTGTACAGGCTCTTGCAGAAATCGACCAGCGAGGGCTTAAACGTTAAATCCTCGACAAATTCATACAGCAAGGAAAGTGTCTTGTCCCCATTACCGCAACCTTGTATCATTCCGATAAGCAGGTCAACAGCCCTTTCCTTTATTGTTCCTATTGTCTGCTTGTCGCCTTCCGCATTATGGATTCTTACTACCCGGAAATTCCAGATATTGGGTATTGAAACAGTCATTCCGCTGTTCTTGCCAAGCCCTCGAATATGGAAAACCAGCCTCTTGTCTCGCCTGAACTTCGTTATGTATCCTTCTGTTCCTGCCAACGGGCCGTCAATAACTTTTACAATGTCGTTTGGCTCATTTGTTTTCGGATTGAAGGCATAATCAGAGTAAGGCCGTTCGAGTATAATCATCCGGTCGGAATAGTTCTCGTTGAAGTCCTTGAACATCCGCATTTCTTTTTCGGGAATGGTCAATACCGACGACTTTTGTGTTTTTGTCTTCTTGCTGTAATCGTAGAGCATGACACCCTTCGGAAAACGCTGTTCAAGGAAGTCGGTAACGGCCTGCCGGGTGGCGAGCACAAATACAACCCCAGTAAACAACCTCCTTGGCAACTCATTGTTCATGTTCGCGGCAACCAGTGAAGGGCAGTAAACCTCAAGGATATTCTTCGATACCTGCCGGTGTTTAGCGAGCAAGTCCGTCAGTATCTTTTCCTGTCGTGGTTGTGTGCGGATAAGGAACCAATGGTAGTCCACACTGTTGAGTTTGTCCGTGCTCATTATAAATAGGAATACAGTTTTTATTCCCTTTCAAAAAAGTGCGTTCTTCAAATTCCCTTCATGGCAATCGCATGAAAGTTACAAAATACCTTTTCAAGATAAGAATATGCGTCTTGCAACAAGTATTCATTGCATCCGCTTGCATTATCTTCAGGCTTAACGGCGGCATTCCGGACGAACCTCAGCGGCAATGGCTGACCGTTGTTATGTGGCGTGACGAACAAAGCGTTGCAGGCTTCATTTTATTCATTTCCATACCACAAAATTCCTTGTTGTTCCTTAATTTAGTTCTTGTCCCAATGGAGGAATAATTACCGTTTCACAAGTATAAGACCTCCGCTCGGTGCAAAGATACGAAAAACAGCGGATTTATGGTTCTTTTGGAAGATTTTTTTGATGAAATTTTATCTTTCTTGTTTGACTAAGACGCCGAATGTTTGACTAAAAACGGACTTGTCATTGATTAATTTACTGATATAAAATACTTTACAAGACATCGCCGCTTCATACTTGTAAAACGGCCACTTTTGTCAATTCAATTTTCTTCCCTTTACACTTTTATATCTTGTCGGTAACTTTCAAGCCGGCTCCCATGCGCTGCCTGTCAACATTTTGATTGTAATAAAATACTGCCGTAATCCAAACCGTATGGAATGCGTTTACCCAATGCTATCAGTTTACGGTTTCTATCATCACTTCGTCTTTTTAAATATTCAGCATATTGTCAAGAAGGCAACGTTAATTTCAAATATGTTCAGATATTCCCTGCCGATGAATAACATGACCGATCTTATTACGCTTTCATAAGTATCAGTACCCTTCAACAGTACCTAAATATCCATTAACAAGAGATAGCGATGAAGCCAGTATCGAAATTCTCGTCAAAAAGCCGTGTCTTTCCACGCCGTCAAGGGTTAAAACAAGACAAAAGGAAAAGTGCCAACTACCTGGACTCCAAGTAATTAGCACTCCGTTTGTAAGGCGCTTCAAGATGGGCTTGAACCAACGACCCCCTGATTAACAGTCAGGTGCTCTAACCAACTGAGCTATTGAAGCAGTATTGCATTATCTCTCAAATGCGTTGCAAAGGTAATGCGTTTTTCTGAAACCACCAAACTTTTTGGCTAAAAAATTGAATTTTCGAATAAAATACGATAAAATTCAGGCAAAAGACGGTGTTTTACGCCAATAAAGGTATATCTTTGCAAATAGAAACGTTTATTTACGGCCACAAGGGTGACATGCTCCGGACCGGGGACGAAAGCCTTGCCGGAACATACCAGGACTGCATCATACATGGCAGCCTTGACTTATGCCCGCCAACTGTACAACAGAAATTAAATATGAAAATAAGGATTTTGCAGCTCATTGCGCTGCTTATGCTGTCTTTCACGGCCTCGACGGCGCAGGAAGACAAGGACCACAACTTCAACGTTGCCAAGAACATGCAGGTGTTCAACGAGATTTACAGCTATCTGGACTTGATGTACGTTGACACGCTTGACGCCGACGAAGTGGTCGGTACGGCAATCAATTCAATGCTGAAATCGCTCGACCCATATACCGTTTATTACCCCGAAGACAAAGTCAAGGACCTAAAGACCATGCTCACGGGGCGTTATGGCGGTATAGGCTCTATCATACGGTACAACCAGAAGATTGGTAACACCGTGATCGACGAGCCTATGCAGGGCAGTCCGGCCGCCGAGGCAGGCCTGAAAAAGGGCGACATCATCCTGTGCATTGACGATTCTACGATGGCAGGAAAGTATCCTGCTTATGTCAGTTCGCACCTTAAAGGCGTGCCAGGCACCACGTTCGTTCTGAAAATCAAGCGCCCGTCAACGGGCAAGGAGATGCAGTTCAGGATCACTCGCCGCGCCATCGAGACGCCGACCATACCCTACTACGGACTGCGCAATGACAGTATCGGCTACCTTAACCTTACCAGCTTCACCGAGGATTGCGCCAAGGACGTGCGCCGGGCGCTGGTCGAGATGAAGCACAAGGGAATGAAGGGCTTTGTGCTCGACCTGCGCGGCAACGGCGGCGGGTCTGTGCCCGAGGCTGTAGAGATAGTCAACATGTTCGTGCCCAAGGGCATTACGCTGGTGAAGACGCGCGGAAAACTGAAGCGTGCGAACACCGACTACGTAACCACCGTTGACCCGCTTGACTCTATAATGCCCGTCGTCGTGCTTGTAAACGGCGAGAGCGCCAGCGCCAGCGAGATAACCAGCGGCAGCCTGCAAGACCTCGACCGCGCCGTAATCCTGGGCACACGCACCTACGGCAAGGGCCTCGTCCAGCTTCCCGTAGACCTTTCGTACAACGGACAGATGAAACTTACCACCGGAAAATACTACATCCCGAGCGGGCGATGCATACAGGCCATCAACTACCGCCACGCTCGCGGAGGCTACACCGAGCACATTCCGGACAGCCTTACCAAGGTGTTCTACACGGCAGGAGGGCGTGAAGTACGCGACGGGGGCGGCATAAAGCCAGACATTGAGGTGCGTCCCGACTCGCTGCCGAACATAGCTTACTACCTGACTATGTCCGGATTAGACTCTACCGAGGTGCTGCTCGATTACGAGACGGACTACATGGCGGCCCACCCGACCATCGCTCCGGCAGCCGATTTCGAGCTGTCCGACGCCGACTACGAGGACTTCAAACAGAGGGTGATAAAGAGCGGATTCACGTATGACCCCGAAAGCGAGCGCGCACTGAAGACACTGAAGAAGATTGTGCAGTTCGAAGGCTATTACGACGACGCCAAGACGGAGTTCGAGAACCTCGAGAAAAAGCTGAAACACAACATCGCCCGCGACCTCGACATGCACAAGGACGTGCTCAAGCAGATAATAACCAACGACCTCGTGACTGCCTACTACTACCAGGCGGGGGCAGTGGAGAACAGCCTGAAGTACGACAAGCAGATGAAGGAGGCATGCCGGATAATCAACAACCCGGCAGAATACAGGGCTATACTTGACGGCACATACAAGCAGCCGGAGAGCGAAAACGCCGATGAAATCGAGGAAAATGACACCGAGGAGGATGATTTATAAAGGTAAAAGGGTAAAAATTTAAAAAGACTAAAACATAAGACTTCCAGACGGTACAAGGCAAAAACATAAGCGGGACGGCCCATACGGCAAGGCGAACGACAGCCGGAGGCGTCCCGAATGTATAACAAATAAAAGAAAGGAACAAGATTATGACGAACAGGAATGAAGTTTACCGCTGCGCAGTATGCGGCAACATAGTAGAAGTACTCCACGCAGGAGCAGGCACGCTGACATGCTGCGGCCAGCCAATGAAGCTTATGAAGGAGAACACGGTAGACGCTGCTACGGAGAAGCACGTGCCCGTAATCGAGAAAATAGACGGAGGATACAAGGTCAAGGTGGGCAGCGTTGAGCACCCGATGACCGAAGAGCACTACATCGAATGGATCGAACTGGTTGAGGGCGACAAGGTACAGCGCAAGCACCTCAAGCCGGGCGAGAAACCGGAAGCCGTGTTCTATACCGACGCAACCGACGTTTACGCACGCGAATACTGCACACTGCACGGACAGTGGAGCACGAAGTAATAACGCGCCTATAACAGATACTTTAACGAAAGGCCGTCTTTTGGTGTCCAAAAGACGGCCTTTTGCGTTGCTGTTGACGGCCTTTTGCAAGACGAAAGACGGTCTTTTGGAAATCCCCGTGCGGCAAATCGCCAAACCACTGGTTATCAGACACTTTCACGGCGACGGACATTCGCCATATTATTGATATTTGAACGGAACGCAATAAATTGTAATAAAAATATTAGTAATAACTTTATTACTAACAAAATTATTAGTAAATTTGCTTCATGAATATACGATGCGGCCCGACTAAGACAAATCGAGAGCGAAGCTTTGGATTCATCCTTGCGCCCGCCCGCCGCTATATTCACATACGGTAAACATTTTGAAACTTTATGGAAAACAAGCCTTTTGTATTCGGAGTGGCAGCTTCGGGTGACAACTTCACCGACCGTGAAAACGAGACGGCACGCCTGCTGATGAACTTCCGCAGCGGAGTCAACACGATATTGATTTCCCCACGCCGCTGGGGAAAGACGTCGTTGGTGCGGAAAGTATGCCGTCTGGCGCAGTCAGAAGAACTGAAAATAGTCTATCTCGACATCTTCTCCTGCCGCAGCGACGACGATTTTTACGCCGCCTTCGCCTCGGCTGTGCTGAAACAGACGTCGTCAAAGGCGGAAGAATGGATGGAGCATATCAGGCAGTTTATGTCGCGCATAAACCCGAAAGTCTCGTTTGGCGTTGACGCCGCAGCCGATTTCACGCTCTCGTTGGAGCTGACGCCGAAAAAGGATGACGTCGACGAGATACTGCAACTGCCCGAAAAAATCGCCGAAAAGAAAGGATACAACATAGTGGTGTGCATTGACGAGTTCCAGCAAATAGGCGAATTCAAGAACTCAAAGGCTTTCCAGAAACGGCTGCGCTCAGTATGGCAGCTGCAAAAACACGTATCATACTGTCTGTTCGGCAGCAAGATGCACCTGATGAACGAGCTTTTCGAGCGGAAGAGCTTGCCGCTCTACAAATTCGGGGACGCGATTTACCTGCAAAAAATCTCCACTGACGACTGGGTAAGCTATATCCGAAGCCGTTTTGGGGCTACGGGAAAGAGCATATCGACAGAATTGGCGGAGGAAATATGCCACATGGTCGACAATCATTCATCATACGTGCAACAGCTGGCGTGGCTCGTCTGGACGCGCACCGGCAATGAAGCCACGCGGAAAAACCTTGAAGACGCCTTCCAGGACATCATTGACCAGAACACGCCGCTTTTCGAAAAGCAGACCGAAAGCCTTACTTCCTACCAGATGAACTTCCTCCGCGCCATAACCGACGGTGTACACAGCGAGTTCACCACGCAGGAAGTGCTGCGTAAATACCAGCTCGGCTCGTCGGCGAACGTCAGCATAATAAAACGCGCCTTGATAAAGAAAGAACTTATAGAGATTGAAAAGCACAAGACCGTAATACCCGACCCGGTAATGAAAGTATGGCTGCAAAGAGAGCTGAAAATATGAACAAAAAGGTATTATAACGCGCTACCATCACGAGGAAGCATGTTCGTCGGCAATTATTAAACGATTATCAAAAGCCTCATTTGCTGCCGAATAAAAACGGGTAATCAAGCGCCATCGTTTCATGAGGATTTGAACGAATTTCCGAAAGGCCGTCTTTTGCATTTCAAAAGACGGCCTTTTGCGTTGCTGTTGACGGCCTTTCGGAAGGCGAAAGGCCGCCTTTTGGGAAGCGCTCCGGACCAGGCCCCTGCCCAAGCGGCTTTATCACGCATTGCCACGCGCCGCACCTAACGGTGCTTTACATGAGTATCCGGCGGCTGGCAAAACACGGGTAAAAGGCCATTTCTTGCGCTTTTGCTTTGCGTTTTTCCACACTTACATTATCTTTGCAGGTAAATCACATCCGTAATATGCCATTAGTCAAGTTTTTTGTCATAGTCATATTGCTTGCCTGCATGCACTCATGCGGCAAGTATCCGGCTGACGGCGGCTCGGCAGATACCGACAAGCTGTATGCCGAAGGCATGGCGGAACTTAAGGAGAACCAATACAACAAGGCGCTGTCAAAGCTGCTGCGCTACGTCCAAATCGAGGAGCGCAACAGCCGTAAGGACACCCTGAACCTGATGAAGGCATACTACAACGTGGGCGGAATATACTCGATTTATTCGGACTTTGCCCAGGCCCTCGAGCTGTACAAGAAGGGTTACGCGCTCGGACAGGCGTCGGACAACGACGAGATGCAGTTCAAGTTCCTCACCAACATGATCGGGGCGAGCTGCTATATCAGCAAACCCGAGCTGGCCGACGGCCTCAACGAGAACCTGCTCAGGCTGAAGGGGATAAGCAAGGGGCGCCGCATGTACTATTATTATTTCAACAAGGGCTTCATCGCAGGCAGCCACGGCGACTACGACGGCAAGGCCCGCTGGATGGAGAAGGCCATAGCCGCCGCCGACAGGTACGGCCTGCCTGACGACATGAAGGTGTATGCCTATTCGGAGGTTTACCAGTGTTACGAGAACCGCGGCGACCTCTACAAGGCCCTGTCGGCCCTGAAGACTTACGAGTCGATAGCCTGCGACATGAACCAGATGTACCTGTACACCGACTGCTACAAGGGCCTGATGAGGATTTACACCAAGCTGGGCGACAAGGAGAACGCCCTGCATTACCAGAAGGAGTACTTCAGGTACAACGACTCGCTGCTGAACATCAACGAATTCTCGCGCATCAAGACCGACTACGAGGTCTCCGAGGACAAAATCGTGCAGGCTACCATCGACAATCTCGAGAAAATCAACTCCCTGCAGAAGATTGTCCTGTCAATGCTCCTGGCCCTCGTGGCCCTCGCAGTGACGGCCACCATAGTGTTCTACCGCCAGCGGCAGAAGCTGCACGTGGCCAATCTCGCCCTGTTCAAGCGCAACGCCGAGCTGCTGAAGATGGAAAGCGCGCTGAAGAACGGCGACGCCCAGTGCGGCATAATGCCGCCGACGGACATCGACGGCGCGGCCGACAAGGACGCCGCCACCTACGACCGCAACGACCTGATACGCAGGATAACCGAGGTGATGTCGGATGAAGACGTGTTCTGCGACCCCGCGTTCAGCCTATCGGCCCTGGCCCGCCTCACCGAGTCGAACACCAATTACGTATCGCAGGCCATCAACTCAAACTTCGGCAAGAACTTCCGCACTTACCTCAACGAATACAGGATAAAGGTAGCCATGAAACGCATGATGGACACCAACAGGTTCGGCAACTACAGCATACACGGCATAGCCGAAAGCGTAGGCTTCAAGTCCGACTCCAACTTCATCTCCGCTTTCAGGAAAGTAACCGGCATGACCCCTTCGCTGTACCAAAAGCTATCCAAAGACGACTCTTTAATTTCCAATTCATAAATCAGAAACATTCAAAACGTTGCTTTTTTATGGTTTTTGCGAATTATTCGTATATTTGCGCGGTCGAAAACTATAAAACAGTAACATTATGAAAAGATTTACTTTCATCATCCTGAGCGTACTGTTCTCGGTCATGTCTTTCGCTGAAGACATCAATCCGGCACAGGCACTCGCCATCGCAAAATCGTTCCTTGACGGCAGCTCCGGGCAGACAAGGTCGCCGGTCATGTCGTCAAGACAGCTCAAACTGGCCCATACGGCCATAGCTTCTGACGGTAAGAACGGCCTTTACGTGTTCAATGTCGGCAATAACGGCGGCTTCGTAATCGTAGCCGCTGACGACGGAGCGCACGAAATCCTCGGCTACAGCGACAGCGGCAGCTTCGACACCAACAGTATTTCGCCGGAGTTCAAAAGCTGGATTGCAGGCTACGCGGACGAAATAGTGTATATCAGACGTACCGGATACCGTGGCGCCGAAACGGTCCAGGCCGCACCACGCAAGGCCGTCACGCCGCTGCTCGGCGACATAATGTGGAACCAGGACGAGCCTTACAACGACATGTGCCCGTCTTACGACCTCAACGCAAGATGTGCCACAGGGTGCGTAGCCACGGCAATGGCGCAGGTAATGTACTACCACAGATGGCCCGAGACGGGCGTCGGCTCGCACACTTACTCACCGTCGATACTCGGAGGCGGCACGCTTACCGCCGACTTCGGCAACACCCGCTACGCCTGGGACGACATGCTTCCGACATACGACGCCACGAGCAGCGAGGCAAGCCGTGAGGCCGTAGCCCTGCTAATGCTGCACTGCGGTATCGCGGTGGACATGGAATACTCTACGTCGAGCGGCGCGGGAAGCGCCGAAGTGGCCATGGCGCTCGCCACGTACTTCAACTATGACAAGGGCGTGGCTTACCGCCAGCGCACCAACTACGGCAGCCTTGAATGGGACAACGCCATCAAGAGCGAGATTGACGCAGGCCGCCCGGTCATCGCCACGGGGCGTTCCTCGGCCGGAGGACACGCCTTCGTGTTCGACGGATACGATGATAACGGACTTATACACGTCAACTGGGGATGGAGCGGAATGAGCAACGGCTACTTCCGCACGACGGCTCTCATGCCTCCGGTGCAGGGCGTAGGCGGCGCCGATGGAGGCTACAACTACGACCAGCAGATTATAACGGGCATACAAAAGCCGCAGGAAGGCAGCGAGCCTGACATCGAGCTCGTATCGTCAGAAGGCCTCGTGCCCGCCGAAGAGACCATCGCCAACGGCGCCTCTACCGACTTCAGGTTGTGCGGAATGCTGCGCAACGCCGGCTGGCAGGACTCTGAATTCGATTACGGACTTATGCTTACCGACGCCGACGGCAATATAACAAAGGTTGTCGAGACCGGAGTCAGCGACGTGCTGTACGTTGGATACATGATATTCGGGCCCGACTTCAACGACGTTTCGCTCGGAACTCTCACCCCGGGCGAGTACACCCTCTACCCCGTTTGCCGCGTAAAGGGCGGAAGCGGAGCGTGGAACCGCATTCGCGACGAGTACGTCGGCTACCCGAATTACATCTACCTGACCGCCACCGAGAGCGAAATCACATTCTCGTACCCCGAATACTTCGACCTTGACATTGCCGAACTGCAGCTTCCCGAAGAGGTTTACGCAGGAGTGCCGGCACAGATCGCGGGCACGGTTACGAACAACGGCGACGTTGATTACCTTGGAGACATCCACGTGTCGATTGTCGACAAGGACACCAAACGCAGCGTAGCGACCGGTTCGGCTTACAAGATTGACCTGGCTCCGGGCGCAAGTCTCGACCTCGAACTTATCGACTCTTACACCCTTGAGCCCGGAAACTATCTCGTTACCGTGGTTGACGACGACAACAAACGCATTGCCCCGCTCAGCGAGATTACCGTAAACGAGGCACCGGCAGAGGCCGCAGTGTTCGGTCCCGCGGAGCAACTGTCGTTCGCCGACAACAATAACGTAGACAAGAACAACATGGACATAACCGCAAAAATAACCTGTTCATCGGGCGTTTACGGCGGATACATCTACCTTTATTTATTCAACGAGACCGGCACCGTGCAGGAAGGCTGCCTCACTCCGCAGTATCTGTTCATCAAAGAGGGCCAGACCGTTGACGTAACTTTCGGCGGAGCGTTCGAGAACGGCGTGCCCGGCACAGTATATACGGCGTGCCTCATGGCCTACGACGGCAATGTATTGTCGTTCCTCAGCCCGATGGAACTGTCGGTATGCCAGTTCCGCCTGAGCGACATTACGTCCTCGATAGACAATATCGAGACTGCCGACGAAGCCCCGACGGCCATCTACGACATCAGCGGAAAACTGCTTCCGACCACCGACATCAATTCCTTGCCAAAGGGAATATACATCGTCAAGCGCGGCGGAAAGACCATGAAGATAGTCAAATAACATTCACCCTAACATTCGAAAATCATGAAAAGAATCATAATATCACTGGTTGCGCTCTTCGCCGTGGCGTTGTCATGCCAGCTGCAAGCCGTGGCGCAGACCACAGGACAGCTTCCGCCGACAGACGGAAGACAAGGACCTACCGCCCTGAAAGCCGTTCCTACGGAGGCAAGAATAAGTGACGGACTGCCCAAGCAAGTGAAAACGGCAGCTAAAACAACAGCCGCTGACGCGTCGATGTTCACCGGCCGCACATTCTACGGAGCCCTGATCAACAGCGACACTTGGGCAAACGCGTCAATAACTGACGTTCCTTACGGCATTTACTCGTTCGAGATAAGCGATAATCCCACGCCAGTAAGCCACATTACGAACCTCTCTTACAGCTTCATGTCAGGCGCTTACGGCAACGAACAGTTTGTAGGAATATCGGCATTGAACGTCATGGGCGCGCTGAACGGCGCAAGATACATCACCATAGACACCCGAAACTGGACTGAGTTGAAGAACGTTTTGTACGACACCAGCAGCAAGTCGTATTCGCTCTTGCCGTCGACTATGGCTTACAACGTCACCGACAACACGATTTACTCGCTCCAGTATAACGACGACCTGAGCGGACTTGACTGGTGTGTGTATAACCGTGATTACGACGAAATGGACAAAATTGCCTCTTTCCGGGGAAGATATAACGTCATAACACTGGCCTCGCTTCCTTCGGGAGAGATGTATTTCATCAACAACTACGGCGACCTCTACACCATAGACAAAGCCAACGGCCGTCCGCGCATGGTCGGTTTTACGGGTGTTGAGCCGGTGCTGTACAGCCAGTCGATGATGTACGACGGCAGGACGGGGCTGTTCCTGTGGGCCGCGTGGACGACTCAGGGCAGCCAGCTTTACGCCGTTGACCCCGAGACAGCAGAATCATTCAAGGTTCTCGACTTCAAGAACAACGAGCAGTTCGTTGCCCTTTACGATACCGACAACGCCGCTCCCGACGCAGCCCCGGCGGCAGTTGAAAACCTGAAGATAACGCCCGACACCGACGGAGGCCTCGGTTGTACGATTTCATTCGACGTGCCCAACACAACGTACGGCGGCAACCCACTCGGCAAGTCGACGCTTAACGTATGGCTTGACGGCCAGAACCTCAAGGGCGTAGACGCCGTTGCGGGCGAGCATGTGTCGATACCGGTAACGCTCACCGAGGGCAACCATTACGTCGCAGTCAACCTGAGCAACGACGGGGGCTACTCTCCCACTGTGTCGTTGACCAAGTATATCGGTTACGACGTGCCGAAGACGGTAGGCTCGCTTACGTTCACCCACGACGAGACGGCCGGCACGAACAACGTCAGCTGGACGGCTCCGGAGGGAGGTGTCAACGCCGGATACATCGACTTCAACAACCTGACGTACACCGTAGTGCGCATGCCTGACAGCATAACGGTGGCCACTGGCCTCAAGGCTACTACGTTCTCGGAGCCTACGCCGGCAGCGATGCACAGCTACAGTTACAGGGTTATGGCCGTGAACAACGGCAAGACGGGCGACTACGTCGAGTCGGAAAGCATACTGTGCGGCGACGCCTTCACCGTGCCTTACGAGCAGGCATTTGCCGACCCGTCGGTTCTTACCGACTTCTTCACCATTGTCGACGCCAACAATGACAACAACACATGGAAGCAGGGATACAACAACGACGTGAGAATAGACATCGGCACCAACAATCCCATAGGCGACGACTGGCTCATTACGCCGGGAATCAGCATGGAGGGCGGAACGGTTTACCGCTTCACGATGAACATGAAGACCTTTACGCAGGGCTATCCCGAGGACTTCGACATCTGCGTAGGCACCGACCCGAACGACATTTCGACGTTCAAGGTGGCCAAGGAAGTAAGGGGCCTGGAGCTGTACGAGACCTTCGGCGACTACTCGGCCGACTTCAACATCGACGCTGACGGCGAGTATTTCGTGGCTATAAGGTATTGCAGCGACAACGCAAATAAAGGCTCGCTGCTGCTGCTTAACAGCGTAAGAGTGACGAAAGTGGGCGCCACCAAGGCTCCCGCGGCTGTAGGCGACCTTAAGATAACGCCCGATGCCGACGGAGCGATGGCCGCTACGGTGGCATTCACCGCGCCGGCAACCGACCTCGCGGGCAACGCGATACCGTCACTGACCAAGGTAAACGTCTACCGCGGCGGCACGGCCGAGCCTATCCACACATTCGACAGCCCAGCGCCGGGCGCAAGCCTCAGCTTCACCGACAACCGCATAAGCCGCGTGGGGACGACCGTGTACAGTGTAGTTGCCGAGAATGAGTACGGCGCAGGCGCAACGGCGGCTGACTCGGCATTCGTAGGAATATACTCTGCGCCGTACCTCGAGACGTTCGACACTCGCGCGGCCTCGGAGCTTTACACCTCGCTGGCGAGCGGTTTCGACACGGAGGCTAACCCGTATTACCGCTGGACTTACAACGAAGCTAACAAGCGGATGGGCTTATACGCATTTAACGCGAATGAAGGCGACCAGGCTAACCTGTGGCTCTTCACGCCCGCCATGAAGCTTGACGCCAACTCGGTGTACGCATTCTCCTACAAGGCTAACATCAACCTGTACAGCAACACCATAACCAACAAGGTGTACATGGGTACCGACGCCACGCCGGAAAGCCAGGAGACGTTCATAGGCGACATGCCAAGCAGCACCAATTACCAGATGATGGAAACGTCGCACAACGTCGTCACCACAGAGGCCGGCCGCTTCGTGTTCGGGTTCAACTCAATAGGCACGAGTCAGGGCGACTATCTCAGCGTAGACCTTGACGACGTAGCGCTAACCTACCTCAAGTCGGCATTCTCGCCATACATGATTACCGACTACAATGCCGAGGCCGACAAGGGCGGCGAAATGACGGTGAACATGTCGTTCCGCGTGCCCGACACCGACTACCAGGGTAACCCGCTTGAAGGCTACCTGAGCGTGGAAGTGTTCCGAGGGACCAGCCCCACGCCCGTGTTCACCAAGAACGACGTAGCCCCGGGAGCCGTTGTCGAGTGGAGCGACACGCAGGCCCAGCACGGACAGAACATCTACATGATTTCGGCATCTAACTCTTACGGCCGCAGCGAGGTGCTTGCCGACACGCTCTTCGTAGGCCGCGACGTGCCCGAAACAGTTGGAAACTACACCGCAAAAGGCTCTGCCGACAACCAGGACGCAGTTCTGGCATGGACCGCCCCGACGCAAGGCGTCAACGGAGGTGTAGTAGTTGCCGACGAGCTTACGTACAACATCTACAGCTATAACATATCGACCAACGAGCTTACGCCCATCGCAAGGAACGTTGAAGGCACGACATACACTGTCGAGAACGAGCCTTCTGACGCCCAGCGGGTGCTCTATTACGCCGTGTCGGCTGTCAACACCGAGGGCGAGAGCCAGGCCATGGCGGCATCGGTAACGCTCGGCAAGCCGTACACGCTGCCGTTCAAGGAGTCGTTCGCGGGCAAGGAACTGTCCACCACGCCATGGACCGAGGTTACGTCAAACGACTATGTGCTCAACTGGAATCTCGACAACCCCGACGGTTCGACGTATAACGGCGCAGTGGCGCAGGACGGCGACGGCGGTGTGGCATACATGTACAACGGCTCGATGTACGAGACATTTGCCGGAGCGGGCTTCGTATCGCCGAAGGTAAGCCTCGGCGGAACAACCGCGACGCTGTCGTTCTGGGTATACAACATGGCCACCAACTATCCCGACAACAAGCCTCTGCTTGACGTTTACGTGCGTGCCGACGACGGCGAGATGGAACAAGTAGGCTCATACATCGTCGGAGGAGACACCGAGGAAGGATGGAAGCTGTACGAGATACCGCTCACCGACTACGCTTCGTCAGGCAACATAAGCTTCGCCTTCTACGGATATACCGGCGGATACATGGACGTTATCTACCTCGACAACATCGAGATAAAGGCCGGACTGCCCTCTTCAATCGACGGTGTTGACGCCCAGGGCAAGGAGGTAGAGAGCGAAAGCTGGTACACCGTAGACGGAATGAAGGTTGAGAAGCCGCGCGGCGGCCTGTTCATCCACACCGTAAGGTATACCGACGGAACGGTTAAGACCGACAAGGTGGTAGTGGAATAAACGCTGCCCGGCGGCACGGCGCCGCACGCATGGCGCCCGCTGCTTGACCGGCAGGCAACAATAAGCTAATAAGCTGATAATCAAAGGCTTTATAAAAGGCCGTCTTTTGGAGAGCAAAAGGCGGCCTTTTAGCGTGCGGTTGACGGCCTTTCGTAAGGCAAAAGACGGCAAACGGCAATTAAGGCGGGCAAAAACGATTTTCTTGCCGGCAACCTGACGTTAAATAAAAAAAAATATGTAAGTTTGCAAATCGTATGGTGCTGAACTATATCTGGATATCGTTTTTCCTCATAGCGTTCGTCATAGCGCTGGTGAGACTTGTGTTCATGGGCGACACCGAGGTGTTTCCGGCCATGATGAACTCGACGTTCAGCTCGGCCAAGACAGCCTTCGAGATATCGCTCGGACTGACGGGCGTGCTGTCGCTGTGGCTCGGCGTGATGAAGATAGGCGAGAAGGGAGGCGTAGTTAACGCCCTGGCCAGGGTGCTCAGCCCCGTGTTCACCAAGCTGTTTCCCGACATACCGAAGGGCCATCCGGCCACGGGCTCCATCTTCATGAACATCGCCGCCAACATGCTCGGCCTCGACAACGCAGCCACTCCGCTCGGCCTGAAGGCCATGGAGCAGCTCCAGAGCCTCAACAGGAAGAAGGACACGGCCACCAACCCGATGATAATGTTCCTCGTGCTCAACACCTCCGGACTTACCATCATACCCGTGTCGATACTCGTCTACCGCGCGCAGCTCGGCGCGGCACAGCCTACCGACGTATTCATACCCATACTGATAGCCACGTTCTTCTCGACCCTTGCGGGCGTGATCGTGACCAGCCTGTACCAGCGCATCAACCTGCTGAACCGCACCATGCTGCTCACGCTCGGCGGCATGAGCCTCGCCGTGGCGGCGATAATATGGCTCTTCGGCTCGATGGACAAGGAGCGGATGAACCTCGTGAGCACTACGGCGGCCAATATCCTGCTGATGTGCGTAATCGTCGGTTTCATCGTGGCCGGCATGAGAAAACGTGTCAACGTGTACGATGCCTTCATCGAGGGCGCCAAGGACGGCTTCACCACGGCCGTCAGGATAATACCCTATCTCGTGGCGATACTCGTTGGAATCGGCGTTTTTCGCGCCTCGGGCGCCATGGACGCCATTGTTGACGGTATAAAATGGCTTGTTGAACTGTGCGGCGGCGACACAGAGTTCGTCGGCGCGCTGCCAACCGCGCTGATGAAGCCCCTCTCAGGCAGCGGCGCCCGCGGCATGATGGTCGACGCGATGTCGACATACGGCGCCGACTCGTTCGTCGGCCGTCTCAGTTGTATCTTTCAAGGCTCCACCGACACCACGTTCTACATCCTCGCGGTGTACTTCGGCAGCGTCGGCGTCCGCTACACCCGCCACGCCGTCGCCTGCGGCCTGCTGGCGGATCTGGCGGGAGTAATAGCGGCAATAGCGGTGTGCTACCTGTTCTTTTAAAGGTGAGACGGTGAGAAAGTGAGACGGTGAGACATTATTGCAATTATACATATAACACATAAAAGCAATGAATAATAAAAACACAATATCAAGATTAAGCAAAAGCTTTGCCCTCAGAATAATAAAGCTTTATAAATTCCTGTTGGAAGAAAAGCATGAATACATCATGTCCAAACAGGTCTACAGATCAGGCACAAGTATCGGAGCGAACATTGCAGAAAGCCGTAACGCACAGAGCCATGCGGATTATATCAACAAATTGAATATAGCTTTGAAAGAAGCGGACGAAACAATGTACTGGCTCGAACTGCTGCATGAGTCGGAAACAATAGATGATCAACAGTTTGATTAATATCAAACGATTTGAATATTATAATTGGAACATTAATAAACATAATTAAGAAATTACGGGAAAGCGCAGAAAGATGACTGCAGTGAACCTCACTTTCTCACCTTCTCACTTTCTCACCTAAAAACGATGGCAGATTTAAAGGGATTAGCTAAGGACACTGCAATCTACGGACTGAGCAGCATTGTGGGGCGGTTTCTCAACTACCTGCTCGTTCCGTTGTACACGGCGAAGCTGTCGGCGGCAAGCGGCGGCTACGGCGTCATCACTAACGTGTATGCATATACGGCGCTGCTGTTCGTCATTCTGACGTACGGCATGGAGACAACGTTCTTCCGTTACTCCAACAAGGAGGGCGAAGACCCGCACCGGGTGTACTCAACCATACTTATGTCGGTGGGCTTCACCTCGATGGTGTTCGTCCTGTTGGTGTTCGCTTTCATATCGCCCATTTCATCGGCAATGGGCTATGCCGACCATCCATCTTACATCTGGACGATGGCCTTGACCGTAGCGCTCGACGCATTCCAGGCCATTCCGTTCGCTTACCTGCGCTACAAGAAGCGCCCGATAAAGTTCGCCGCGCTCAAGATGCTGTTCATCATAATGAACATCTGCCTCAACCTGGTGTTCTTCGTGCTGCTCCCCGCGCTGTATGAAAGCAGCGGCGGCGAGGGCTTCATAAGCAAGATTTACGACCCTACGGTAGGTGTTGGCTACGCGTTCTACATCAACCTGTTCTGCACAGGCTCGATAACGTTCCTTTTCTGGAAGGAACTGACGGGCTTCAAGTATGTCTTCGACCGTGCGTTGCTTAAGAGAATGCTCGGCTACAGCTGGCCAATACTGGTGCTCGGAATCGCCGGAATACTCAACCAGACGGCAGATAAAATCATCTTCCCATACGTCTACAAGGGTGCAGACGCCCATGCCCAGCTTGGCATTTACGGCGCGGCAAGCAAGATAGCGATGATTATGGCGATGATAACACAAGCCTTCCGCTACGCCTACGAGCCGTTCGTGTTCGGCAAATCCAAGGACAAGGACAACCGCGATACTTACGCCAAGGCGATGAAGTTCTTTGTAATCTTCACCCTTCTGGCGTTCCTTGCCGTCATCGGATACATGGACATACTGAAGCATCTGATAGGCAACGACTATTGGGAGGGCCTAAAAGTCGTGCCGATAGTAATGGCGGCGGAAATCATGATGGGCATATACTTCAACCTGTCGTTCTGGTACAAGCTCATCGACAAGACCATCTGGGGCGCCTGGTTCTCTGGAGCCGGCTGCCTGGTACTCATCGCCGTCAACGTAATCTTCGTTCCACAATACGGCTATATGGCCTGCGCATGGGGCGGTTTCGCAGGATACGGCACGGCGATGCTGCTCTCTTACTTCGTGGGACAGAAGCACTACCCCATCAATTACCCGGTGAAAGAGATTGCGCGGTACGTCGTCGTGGCGATAATCCTGTGCCTGGGAATGCGCTGGGCTAACGGTTCGCTGCCCATGTGGGGCGCACTGGCGGTAAATACGGTGCTCATCGCCCTGTTCGCTGCAATGATAGTGAAGCTCGACTTCCCCCTGAAGCAAATTTTGGGAAAGGTGAGAAAGTGAAAGGGTGAAAAGGTGAGAAAGGCCTAACACCATACAAATACAACCGTAAAAACCGCATAACAATAAACCCCTACAAACCAAATAACCGCACAACCGCATAACCTCAAAACCTTATAACCGTAAAACCTCATAACCCCAAACCGTAAAAACCCATTAAAAAACATAGCAATGAAAAGATTATTGATGTCTATCGTGGGACTGCTTGCCCTTTTGCCGATGAAGGCGGACGAGGGTATGTGGACCCTGTACAACCTGCCACAGGCGGTGTACGACCAGATGAAGGCTTACGGATACAGCCTTCCTTACGAGAGTCTTTATTCAGGCAGCAACCCCGTCAAGAACTCCGTTGTACTCTTCGGAGGCTTCTGCTCGGGCGTGGTGGTGTCGCCCGACGGGCTCGTGTTCACCAACCACCACTGCGGCTTCGAGGCAATCCGCAGCCATTCTACCGTGGAGCACGACTACATGCTCAACGGATTCTACGCCAAGACGGCAAAAGACGAGCTGCCGAACGAGAACCTCTTTGTCAGCTTCATGATTGAACAGCAGGACGTTACGGCACGCCTGCAGGCACTGGGCATTGACGATATGCCGTTCGACAAGCAGGCTGACGTCATCGACTCGGTAGCCGCCGTGATGACCGACTCGGTAAAGAAAATAGACAAGTCTTACCACGTGGAGATTGACCCCTACTATGAGGGCAACCAATACTACGCCACCACGTACCAGCTCTTCCCCGACGTGCGCCTCGTTTTCGCAGTGCCAAAGTCGATGGGTAAGTTCGGCGGCGAGACCGACAACTGGATGTGGCCGCGCCAGACATGCGACTTCAGCGTGTTCCGCATATACGCCGACCCGAAGACTAACGGCCCGGCAGAATACTCGGAAGCCAACGTGCCGTACAAACCGAAATCATGGGCACCCGTGTCAATGCAGGGATACAAGGACGGCGACTTCGCAATGACCGTAGGTTACCCGGGAAGCACGGAGCGTTACCTCTCCTCCTACGGCATAAAGGAAATGCGCGACGCCGGCAACGCCACACGAGTGCAGGTGCGCGGGCTGAAGCAAGAGATAATGAAACGCCACATGGACGCCGACGAGGCAGTCAGAATCAAGTACGACTCGAAGTACGCACAGAGCGCCAATTACTGGAAAAACTCGATGGGAATGAACAAATGTATCGATTCCATCGGCATTATCGAACAGAAGAAAGCCTACGAAATGCGCCTGCGCCACTGGCAGGACACCACGGGATACCTTAAGGGCAAGCTCGACTTCGACCTCATGGCGAAGCTCTACGCCGAGCGTTTCGAGCGTATGCGCGCACTGTATTACTGGACGGAAACCTTCCGCGGAACGAGCGAACTCGTGACCCGCGCCATCAAGGCCGGCAACGGCATGGAGGTAAAAGGCTCGGAGAAGAAGCCCGAAAAGCAATACATCGAGTTTGAGGACAACAGCGCGTCGTGGGACGAGGCACTTGACAAGGAGGTGCTGGCGGCCCTCATGCAGAACTACCGCGAGCACGTGTCAAAGGACTACCTGCCGTCGTTCTACGAGACCATAGACAAGAAGTTCGGCGGCGACTGCGCAGCCTACGTCAACTACCTGTACAAGAAATCCATCCTGATGAAGAACGGCAAGAAGCTCTACTTCAACAAGAAGAGCTTTAACGAAGACCCCGGAGTGCAGCTCGGACTAAGCCTTGTTGACTTCCTCGCGGCGCAGCGTGAGTCACATCCGCTCCTCGTCGACTCGATAGACGAGCAGGAGAAATACCTCTGCGCGGCACGCCTGCGCATGGAGCAGGACATGCCCCACTACAGCGACGCCAACATGACAATGCGCCTAAGCTACGGCCGCGTGGGCGGATTCACGCTCGGCGGCAAGCCCTCGGGCTACTACACCACGGCCGAGAGCATCGTTGAGAAGATGAAACAGGGCGGCAACAATCCCGAATACTTCGCCGAGCCGATAATGCACGAACTGCTGTCGGCCAAGGACTTCGGCCCCTACCAGGACAAGACCACGGGCAAGATGCAGCTTTGCTTCCTCACCAACAACGACATAACGGGCGGCAACAGCGGCTCACCGATGTTCAACGGCAAGGGCGAGCTCATCGGACTGGCCTTCGACGGCAACTGGGACAGCCTCTCGAGCGACATCTACTTCGAGAAGAACCTCGCCCGCTGCATCGGCGTAGACATACGCTACGTGCTCTACATGATTGACAAGTGGGGCCACGCCGACCGCCTGATGAAGGAAATAAACGCCAAATAACAACTGTCGCCAGCGCCCGTTCAACGGGCAAACCAACGGCAACAAACAACAACATCGCGGCCGCGGCGTAACCCGCTGACGGCCAGCCACTTCCCGAAAGGTCACCTTTTGCGTCGCGAAAGGTGGCCTTTCGTCGTGTAAAAGACGGCCTTTCGGAAGGTGAAAGGCCGTCTTTTGCAAAACAGCTGGACGCCGGGCGCAGATACACTGACAACCGGGCCAAGCATGGACGGACAGTATTGATGAGACTTTAACTATGCTAATATTCCTTAAAAAACAAGAAAACAGACATATTATATAAGGTATATGGCGAAAGTTTTGCTTACTTTTGCGCCCTAATCGAATAGGTAATACAGCGTTATGCAGAAGAATTTGGTAATAGTCGAGAGCCCCGCCAAGGCCAAGACCATAGAAAAATTCCTGGGCAAAGACTACAAGGTGATGTCCAGTTACGGCCACATACGTGACCTGAAGAAAAAAGAACTAAGCATAGACACAGACACATTTACGCCCGACTACGAGATTCCCGAAGAGAAGAAGAAGCTCGTGACCGAGCTGAAGAACAGCGCAAAGAACTCAGAGAAAGTATGGCTCGCATCCGATGAAGACCGCGAGGGAGAGGCCATATCGTGGCATCTCTGCGAGGTGCTCGGCCTGGACGAGGAAAAGACCAACCGCATAGTGTTCCACGAGATTACCAAACCTGCCATACTGGAGGCCATCAAGCACCCCCGCCATCTTGACATGAACCTTGTCAACGCCCAGCAGGCGCGCCGCGTGCTCGACCGCCTCGTGGGCTTCAGGCTGTCGCCCGTGCTGTGGCGCAAGGTAAAACCCGCCCTCTCAGCCGGCCGCGTACAGAGCGTAGCCGTAAGGCTCATCGTTGAGCGCGAGAGGGAGATACAGGCCTTCAAGAGCGAAACCTACTACCGCGTGACGGCCGTGTTCGCCGTGCCCAACGAGGACGGAACGATGTCAGAAGTGAAGGCCGAACTTGACAAGCGCTTCGCCACCCACGACGAGGTACTTGCCTTCCTCGACAAGTGCAAGGGCTCCACGTTCACCGTGGCAGGTATCGTCAAGAAGCCCATGAAGCGTACTCCCGCGCCGCCGTTCACCACCTCCACCCTGCAGCAGGAAGCCGCAAGAAAGCTCGGTTTCACCGTATCGCAGACGATGATGGTGGCACAACACCTTTACGAGAACGGACGGATAACATACATGCGAACCGACTCCGTCAACCTGTCGTCGCTATGCATCAACTCAAGCAAGGCCGAGATAACCAGCCTGTGGGGCGAGGAATACAGCAAGCCGCGCCAATACCACACGCACTCAAAGGGCGCGCAGGAGGCCCACGAGGCCATCCGCCCGACATACATGGACGCCACCTCGATAGACGGCACGCAGCAGGAAAAGCGCCTGTACGACCTCATCTGGAAGCGTACCGCCGCCAGCCAGATGGCCGACGCGCAGATAGAGAAGACAACGGTGACCATCCGCCTGAGCGACGCCGACGAGCAGTTCGTGGCCAACGGCGAGGTGGTGAAGTTCGACGGATTCCTAAAGGTGTACCGCGAGTCGTCCGACGACGAGGCCGACGGGCAGGAGGACACGTCGCACACGCTGCCCCCGATGACCGAGGGCGAGCAGCTTCAGCGTAGCGAAATCACCGCAACGCAACGCTTCAGCCAAGGCCCCGTGCGATATACCGAGGCCAGCCTCGTGCGCAAACTCGAGGAATTAGGCATCGGCCGACCGTCAACCTACGCCCCGACCATCAGCACCATACAGCAGCGCGAGTACGTGCAGAAGGGCGACAAGAAGGGCGAGGAGCGCCAGTACACCGTAGACACACTGAAAGGCAACGCCATAACGAACAGGACGAAGACCGAAATGGCCGGCAACGAGAAGGGCAAGCTGCTGCCCACTGACATCGGCATTGTGGTCAATGACTTCCTGATGAAATATTTTCCGGCCATCATGGACTACAACTTCACGGCCAAGGTGGAGCAGCAGTTCGACACCATAGCCGAGGGAAAAGCACAATGGACGGCAATGCTCGAGAACTTCTACAAGAAATTCGAGCCTACCGTCGAGAAGACGATGAACACCCGCGAGGAGCACAAGGCCGGCGAGCGGGAGCTCGGCACGGAACCGGCCACGGGACGACCTGTGTTCGTCAAGATTGGCAGGTTCGGCCCCGTGGTGCAGATAGGCAAGGCCGAGGACAAGGAGAAGCCCCGCTTCGCCCAGCTGCCCGCCGACAAGAGCATGGAGACAATCACGCTCGACGAGGCCCTCGAGCTGTTCCGCCTGCCGCGCACTCTCGGCGAGTACGAAGGCACGCCGGTAGTTATCGGCTCAGGACGCTTCGGCCCTTACGTCATGCACGACAAGAAATACGTATCCCTTCCGAAGACGGAGAACCCGCTGACCGTAACCCTCGACACCGCCATAGAGCTGATACGCAACAAGCGCCAGCAGGAGACGCAGCGCCACATAAAGACCTTTGAGGACGAGCCTAAGCTGGAAGTGATGAACGGACGCTACGGCCCTTACCTGGCTTACGACGGCAAGAACTACCGACTGCCCAAGGCTATGCACGACAAGGCGGCCGAACTGACCCTCGAGGAGTGCATGAACGTGATCAACAACTCAAAGAAGAAGTAGCCGATGAGGAGAATCATCATCGTAGGATACATGGGCGCCGGCAAGACCACCGTGGGCAAGGCGCTGGCCAAGGACACGGGCCTGCAGTTCTACGACCTCGACTGGTACATCGAAGGAAGAATGCGGAAAACCGTACCGCAAATCTTCGCCGAACGCGGCGAGGACGGCTTCAGGCGGATAGAACACAACCTGCTGCACGAGGCGGCGGAGTTCGAGGACGTGATACTTAGCTGCGGAGGGGGTACCCCGTGCTTCTTCGACAACATGGACTACATGAACTCCCTTGCCGACACCGTTTACCTGAAGGCCGAGCCGGAAGTGCTCTGCGCCCACCTGAAAATGGGCAAGACACGCCGCCCGCTGCTCGAAGGCAAGTCGGAAGAGGAACTGCACGAATTCATAAAAAACCAGCTCAGCCAGCGCGAGGCTTATTACATGAAGGCCCGCCACGTGTTCGACGTGAGCCTGCTTGACAACTACGAGAAGATACAGACTACCGTGGCAAGCCTGCGCGAAATGCTCGATTTGTGAAATTGTATTCGTGAAGTTAAAGAAGTCTGTTCGTGAAATTAAAGAAGTTACAGAAGTTATCACTACGCTCCGCTTCGTTAGATGTTAAAGCCGAGTGCACTGTCGGTTATATTTAACGAGGCTATTGGCTATAACTTCTATAACTTCTTTAAATTCTATAACTTCATAATGAATTAATAAAGAAATATCACTATCTTTGTGGAGAATTAACGCCTGCCTTGCAAAAGACGGCAAAACGCAATGCAAAAGGCGGTCTTTCGTGGCCTGAAAGACGGCATATCGCAGGCCAAAAGACGGCCTTTCGCAAGACGGGGCGCCACGCTCGCTACCAAATAACGCAAACAACAATAAAACTACCACACCTAAATGAAGAAATGGACGATTGAAGACTCTAACGAGCTTTACAACATCAGCGGATGGGGAACATCCTATTTTGGCATTAACGACAAGGGCGACATGTACGTCTCGCCGTGTAAGGACAACGTGGAGATAGACCTGCACGACGTCATGGACGAGCTGGCCCTGCGCGACGTTACGCCGCCGGTGCTGCTGCGTTTTCCCGACATCCTGGACAACAGAATCGAGAAGACGTGGAGCTGTTTCAAGAAAGCCTCTGACGAATACGGCTTCAAGGGCGAGAACTTCATCATCTATCCCATCAAGGTCAACCAGATGCAGCCCGTCGTTGAGGAGATTATCAGCCACGGACGGAAGTTCAACCTCGGCCTCGAGGCCGGCTCCAAGCCCGAGCTGCACGCCGTCATCGCCGTGCAATGCCAGAGCGACTCGCTCATCATCTGCAACGGATACAAGGACCAGAGCTACATCGAGCTGGCGCTGCTGGCACAGAAGATGGGCAAGAGAATCTTCATCGTGGTGGAGAAACTCAACGAGCTCGAGACCATAAGCCGCGCCGCCAAGAAGCTGGGCGTGCGCCCCAACCTGGGCGTAAGGATTAAGCTGGCCTCGTCGGGCAGCGGCAAATGGGAGGAGAGCGGCGGCGACGCGAGCAAGTTCGGACTGACAAGCTCGGAGCTGCTGGCGGCCCTCGAGATTCTCGAAAAGAAAGGGCTGAAGGACTGTCTGCGACTGATACACTTCCACATCGGCAGCCAGATAACCAAGATACGCCGCATACAGACGGCCCTGAAGGAGGCTTCGCAGTTCTACATCCAGCTGCACAAGATGGGCTACAACGTCGACTTCGTAGACTGCGGAGGCGGACTGGGCGTAGATTACGACGGCACACGCTCGCCTAACAGCGAGAGCTCGGTGAACTACTCGATACAGGAATACGTGAACGACTGCATCTACACCTTCGTCGAGGCTGCCGACCGCAACGGCATTCCGCACCCCAACCTCATCACGGAGAGCGGCCGCTCGCTGTCGGCACACCACTCGGTGCTGGTAATCGACGTGCTCGAAACGGCGTCGCTGCCCGAAATGCCCGAGGAATATGAGCCTAACGAGAACTCGCACAAGCTTGTAAAAGACCTGTACGACATCTGGGACAACCTCAACCCGCGCACAATACTGGAGGACTGGCACGACGCCGAACAGATACGCGAGGACGCCCTCGACCTGTTCGAGCACGGCCTCGTTGACCTCAAGACGCGCGCCGAGATTGAGCGAATGTACTGGAGCGTGTGCCGCGAAATCAACTCGATATCAAAAAGTTTCAAGCATGTGCCCGAGGAACTGAAGGGCCTTGACAAGCTGTTGGCCGACAAATATTTCTGTAACTTCTCGCTCTTCCAGTCGTTGCCCGACGCCTGGGCGATAGACCAGATATTCCCCATAGTTCCGCTGCAGAGGCTCAACGAGCGCCCCACGCGCAGCGCCACGCTGCAGGACATCACGTGCGACAGCGACGGAAAGATAGCCAACTTCGTGACCAACCGCAACATCTCGAACATCCTGCCGGTGCACGCGCTGCGCAAGAACGAGCCTTATTACCTCGGCGTGTTCCTCGTGGGAGCGTACCAGGAGATACTGGGCGACATGCACAACCTCTTCGGCGACACCAACGCCGCCCACATAACGGTGAAAGACGGCAAGTACCACATCGACCAGATAATCGACGGCGAGACCGTAGAGGAGGTGCTCGAGTACGTGCAGTACAACCCGAAGAAGCTGGTGCGCCAGCTCGAAGTGTGGGTTACCAAGAGCGTAAAGGAGGGCAAAATATCGCTCGAGGAGGGCAAGGAGTTCCTCTCCAACTACCGCTCGGGACTGTATGGATATACTTATTTGGAGTAAAATTCAATTTAGGAGTTAAGAAGTTAAGGAGTAAAGGAGTTAAGACAAATGCCTTGTTGGTGTATGCACGGCATATTCGACCTATTTGGCTTATTTGTCATATTCAACCAACAAGACATTTGTCTTAACTCCTTTACTACTTGACTCCTTTACTCCTAAGCATTTGTCTTAACTCCTTAACTACATAACTCCTTAACTCCTTCAAAAAAATAGAGAACATGCCCCATCCCCTTACAATAATAAAAGTCGGCGGAGCCGTGGTCGAAGACGAGGCCCGGCTTAACGAATTGCTTGACGGGTTCTGCGCCATCAGCGGGCGCAAGGTGCTCGTTCACGGCGGCGGACGGCGTGCCACGGCCATCGCATCGCGCCTCGGCATAGAGAGCACGATGGTTGGCGGACGGCGCGTTACCGACCGCGACATGCTTGAAGTGGTGACAATGGTCTACGGCGGACTGGTGAACAAGAACATCGTGGCGCAGCTCCAGGCACGCGGAACGGACGCCCTCGGGCTGACGGGAGCCGACATTGACGTGATACGCTCGCACAAACGGCCCGTAAAGAACGTTGACTACGGCTTCGTGGGCGACGTGGAACGTGCCGACGGCGACAAGCTCGCAACGCTCATCGAGGCCGGCATAACGCCCGTAATGGCGCCCCTGACGCACGACGGGCACGGCATGTTGCTTAACACCAACGCCGACACGATAGCCGCCGAGACGGCAAAGGCGCTGGCAAAAAGGTATGACGTGACGCTGGTGTACTGCTTCGAGAAAAAGGGCGTGCTGGCCAATCCCGACGACGATGACAGCGTAATACCGCTGATAACGCGAGCCGACTTTGACCGCCTCGTGGCCGACGGCACCGTGGCCGGCGGCATGCTGCCCAAGCTGGAGAACGCGTTTAACGCAATATCGGCAGGCGTAAGCCGCGTGAACATCACCCTCGCAACGGCCATCGACGGACGTCACGGAACGGTTATCGTGCCTTAACGCTTACCCGGGAGTAAAAGGCGCCGACAAGAGTTACCGCCCGCCGCGACGGCCCGGTTATCCAAACGACAAATGGGCCGCCATCAGCCACAGCGCAGAAGGCCGCCTTTTGCCATGCGAAACACGGCATATCGCAGGCTAAAAGGCCACCTTTTTCAAGCCAAAAGGCGGCCTTTCGCAAATCGCCTGACTGTCAGCTACTTACCAGGCTTATTAGGTCAATTGGCCATATTAGCCCAATTAGGCCAATAAGCCCCATCTTCTTAAATACTGTTAAAAGAGAGATTTTCTCAAGATTACCTGTAACTTTCACCCCGCCCAATCGTCATTTAAATAGAGAGCAGATGAAAAATATCAGTTTTCGCAACGACGTGTTGCCCCTAAAAAACGTTCTCTACCGCCTTGCGTTGAGGATAACCCTCAACAGGGAAGAGGCCGAGGACGTAGTACAGGACACGCTGATAAAGGTTTGGAACAGACGCGACGACTGGCAGGACATCGACTCGATAGAGGCTTTCAGCCTTACTATCTGCCGCAACCTGTCTCTCGACAGAATGAAAAAGGCCGGCAACGACAACCGGCCGATAGGTGACGAAGAGGCCGGAGCGCCCGCCGCAGGCTATGACCCGTACGAACGCATGATGCAACGAGACAGGGTCGAGCAGGTAAAAAGGATTGTGGACGGCCTGCCCGAGAAGCAAAAAAGCTGCATGCAGCTGCGCGACTTCGAGGGAAAGAGCTACAAGGAAATTGCCGAAGTGCTCGGAATAAGCGAGGAACAAGTGAAAATCAACATATTCAGGGCACGGCAGGCAGTAAAGCAAAAATACAACGAAATTGACCGATATGGACTATAAGTATATAGAACAGTTGCTCGAACGCTACTGGAACTGCGAGACAACGCTCGAGGAAGAGAAGATTCTCCGCACGTTCTTCAGCCAGAAAGAGATACCGGTAAGCCTCCTGCCGTACAGGGACTTGTTCTGCTACGAACAGACCGAGACGGCTGACGACACCCTGGGAGACGACTTCGACGAAAGGCTGATGGCACAAATCAACGAGCCGGAACCCGTAAGGGCACGCACGATAAACATGAGGCAGAGACTTATGCCGCTGTTCAAGGCCGCAGCAGTGGTGGCGATATTCCTGACGCTGGGCAACGCCGCGCAGGTGGCATTCACCGACGACGAGAAGCCGGCAGCCAACATCGCCTCATTCCAGAAAGCCAAGACAGGACCCTCCGTAGCGATGGGAGACTCGGTAAAAACCGACTCGATGAAGACGGTGCCGGCCACGGCGACAATACTGAAATAAGACAATTTTCTATGCTTTCTCTATAAAACAAGTGTTTAATAAAACAACAAAACGAAACTGTGAAGTTTCAATTCTCTCAAATTTTCATAACATACTAACGTGAAGGAAGAGAGCCGTTGCCCCGTTATTGGCAACGGCTCTCAATGTTTTCGCTAAAGATACAGCACGCTCTCGTTGCCCATGTTGAAGAGAAGGTCGAGTATGCTGAGGTTTGGTATGAAGCCGTGCTTGCGCTCATATACCTGGTAATAGCGGCGCGCTACGAACTGCGGGTCGTCCAGAGGGTGCTTGGGCCGTATCACGTCACGGTAGTCTGCCGTGCCGGCAAGGGCACTGTCATCGGCCGCTACATACTCCGTGGTAGGCTCGATGCACGGTTCTATGCCGATTAATTCGCACATTTTGGCGCAAATCTCCATGTTGAAGTCATACAGGAAGGTCCACTTCCGCTCGAAGAACGGCCGCAAGTCGTCAACGTAATACTCGAAGAACGGCGACTCACCGTAGGCGCTCGCCAGCGCGTTCCAGTGCAGATGGCGCCAGTTTCCGTGGTCGCTTATGCGGATATCGCGCATGAGGCACTTTCCCGCAGTAGCCTTGCCATCGGCCGCCAACGCCGCCCCGGTGCGCTCTACGGGCACCGTAAGGGCCTGTACGCCGCCCGTAGTGGCTATCACGCAACGGTTGCGGTAGGTCTGCTTGATGAAGTTATCGTAAGCCTCAACACGCACACGGTCGTACCGGTAAAGCTTCTGGTACCACTGTATGGGGCCGAAATAGGCCGAGGAAAGAAGTGCTTGGGACATTATTTGAAGGAATTAAAGAGGTTAAAAGAAGCTGTTGTCCGCCTTGCGGACACATGAATTAAAAGGACAAATGCCTTATTCAAGAGCTGAAAACTACGGATTACGTATAAGTAGAAACGTCCTGCCGTCACGCAGACAGCGGTTTACGGGCTTGCCGCCGTCGACCGAATACATAAGCATTATCACCTTTCCGATGATGAAAGTCTCGGGAACGAAGCCGAAACAACGCGAGTCGCTCTTGTCGGAACGCCGCCCGGAGCTGAACCAGTAATAGTCGTTGGCAAACGTGGCGCACTCAATACGACGGCCGTCGACATACAGCTGGCCGCCTGACACACGCGCGTTGCGCCCCTCATATTTGCCGTAAAGATATGCTATCAAGGCCGCGTTGGCCGGCGTTACGCCTATTGCGACATTCTTGCCCGGCACCACTATGCGCCCGTTTTCCGCCGTTACGGTGTCTCCCGGCACGCCAGTGCAATAGTAAGCCAACGTCTCCCGCCTGTGCACCGGCCTCAACGTATCAGCCGGACTGTTGAACACCACGAGGTCGCCGCGCCCCACCCTGCCGCCTATCCACCGCGCGTAGCTGAACAGCCGGCCGTCACCCGTGCGCAAGCCATAGCTCCACCGGTTCACCAGCACACGGTCGCCGTCAACGAGGCAAGGCTCGAGGGCCGTGCCCCTGACCGTATATACGGTGAACACCAGCGCGCGGAAAGCCAACATCAGCAAGATTGTGACCGTCAGCGCCATCACAAACTTGAGCGCATGTTTCATTTTACGGTTTTACGGTTATGAGGTTATGGGGTTTTAAGGTGTTTGCAGCCATTCTATATTTATGCGGTTATGAGGCATTGAAACCGTAAGACCGTATAACCCCATAACCGCATAACCCCACATCACTTTATATTATCCACCAGCCTGAACAGCCTGTTCCAGCGTATGCCGGAGAAGCCGCCGCGGTCGGGATCGCTGCTCCACCAGATGAAGATGGGCTTGCCCACGATGTGGTCTTCAGGCACGAAGCCCCAATAACGCGAGTCGGCCGAGTTGTGGCGGTTGTCGCCCATCATCCAGTAATAGTCCATCTTGAACGTGTATCTATCGGCCTGCTTGTCGTTGATGAATATCTTTCCGTCCTTCACCTGCAGGTCGTTGCCTTCATACACACGTATAGGACGCTCGTAGACGGCGATGTTCTGCATGTCGAGTTTTACCGTCGCGCCCTTCTTCGGAATCCATACCGGCCCGTAATTATCGCGTGTCCACCCCGTGGCGGCGTTCAAAGGATAAATGTCTCCGGTGATGGTGTCGGTATTGAGGGTGATACTCTGCACGATGTCCTTACGCCTCATGAGGGCGTCGTGGGCGCGTTTCGTCAACGGCATGTAGCCGCTTTGGTTCAGGCTTGTCAGGTCTTCCATGCTTATTCCGAGCTCTTCCATCAGGTCGTCGGGGATGGGCTGGTTCAGCTTAACGTAATAAGTGTACTGCACGTTGTCGGGTTCCTTGTTCGGCTTGCCGTCAAGATACACTATACGGTCCTTGATTTGAAGGGTCTGTCCGGGGAGTCCCACGCAGCGTTTCACGTAGTTCTCGCGGCGGTCTACAGGTCGGGTCATCACCTTTCCGTAGGTACTCGGGTTGTCGATGATGTACTTACGTCCCGTAGCATATACCATTGCGAACCAGTCATACTGCTCCTGCGGGGTCATACGGGTGAAGTCAGGCTGGTAGGCCAGCAGCTGGCTGCCGAACGAATAGCACATCTGGTAGTAGTCGGCGGCCTGGTACTGCTCGTTGCTTACGAGCGTATCGCCTGCCGGATAGTTGAACACCACGATGTCGTTCAGCTCGACCTGGCCGAGGCCCTTCACCCTTCGGTAGTCCCACTGCGGCCATTCGATATACGACTTGCAGTTGATGACGGGCAGGGTATGCTGCGTAAGCGGCATTGTAAGCGGCGTCTCGGGTATGCGCGGGCCGTAGCTTACCTTGCTTACGAAGAGGTAGTCGCCGGTAAGCAACGACTTCTCGAGCGAGCTTGAGGGTATTACGTAGTTCTGGAAGAAGAACAGGTTGATGAAATATACGGCCACGAGAGCGAACACAAGGGCGTCAACCCACGACATGATGAAGCGCACCGGCGGCTCGGAATTCTTCCACCACTGCCACTTTATCTTCTTGGTTATGTAGACGTCGAATATGAACGGGACTACAAGCAGTCCCCACCAGCTTTTCACCCAAAGCAGGAACAGGAGATAAAGAACGGTTACAACGGAGAACTTAATCCATTGTTTCTTCATGTTAAGTTGTTTCTTTTCCATTATGCTTGTGTATGGATATAAATCGGGAGATATAAGGAGTCAGCGGGTATAGCGAGCGATAACTCCCGTTAACTCCTTATAACTCCCTTGAATCTTTAGAACTTAAACATATCGCTGATTGTCAGCAGGCCGCTGTGCGTGGCCGTGTACTCAGCCGCCAGGACGGCGCCGAGGGCGAATCCCTTGCGCGAGTGGGCGTCGTGGGTTATCGTTATGCAGTCGGCCTCAGAGTCGTACGTCACGGTATGTATGCCCGGCACCTCGTCACGCCGCACGCTGTTTATGGCTATCTTGTCGCCGTCGCACTTGTCCGAGCCGGTCAGCGTGCCGTCGGGAGACAGCAGTGTGCCCTTTACCCAGCCCGTCTTGCGGTCGAGGTTGTCGACTATTTCCTCGGCCAGGGTTATCGCCGTGCCGCTCGGCGCGTCAAGCTTGTGTATGTGGTGGGTCTCCTCCATGCTGACCGAATACTGCGGAAATCCGTTCATGATTTTGGCCAGGTAGCGGTTGACGGCCGAGAAAATGGCTACGCCAACGCTGAAGTTAGACGCCCAGAAGAGCGTCTTGCCCTCGTCGTTACACATGCGGCGCACGTCGTCGCCGTGGTCTTTCATCCAGCCCGTAGAGCCCGAAACTACCTTTACTCCCTTGGCGAAAGCCTTGAGGTAGTTGCCGTAGGCGGCCGTAGGGTTGGTAAACTCGATGGCAACGTCGGCCGAGGCGAACTCGGGAGAGTCGAAATCCTGCGGGTTGTCGACGTCGATTATGCATACAATCTCATGGCCGCGGCCGCGGGCTATCTGCTCAATCATCTTGCCCATCTTGCCGTAACCGATAATAGCTATCTTCATTTCTATGAATGGTTTATGTTCTGTGCAAAGATAATGCAAAATTTCGAGTAAGCGAAACGAAAGTAAATACATTTGACTTTTATGCCGGATAAATGCGCCGATACGGCCGTTCAAGAAAAACAAAGGCCATTATTTTGCATTTTCACAATATTGTTTTAATTTTGCAACAGTTGCTTTCAGCGGACTGATATTACTGAATGATTTTATGGGAAAAAGACTTTTACGACCCGCCGGCGGAACTGTTTTGAGTGGCACGGCGATGGTTACAGTTTCAAATGATGACCTTTCAGCTTGCAAAACACGGTTTTTCATCTTTCGAAAGGTAACCTTTCACGCTATAAAAGGATACCTTTTGCAGACCTGTCGGAAGCAAGCGGAAACCGTAAGGAAAAGCCTCCGATATGTAACAAACCGTAAGCAACTGCCGCAAGCAGGCACTAACAATAATTACGCCAACGGATTGTTGCTGCTTGCGCTGGCCCTGTTCACAGCGATGGATGCGTCAGCCGGGAGCCGTTCGGATTCCGTCTACCGCTGTCTTGACAAAGCCATCGCCGAGTCGGATATTTACATCGCGCGCCACGAGAGCAAAATAAACGGCCTGAAAAAGCAGCTCGGCGCGACTCGCAGCGCCGCCGCCAGATACGACATAGAGTTCAAGCTGTACAAAGCTTACAGGGCGTTCATCAACGACTCCGCCCTCGTGTACCTCCAGAGGGCCATCAAATCAGCCGACAAAACAGGCAACGCCGGCGCCGCCAACAAGTGCAGGGCGCTGGCGGCATTCCAATGCTCGACGTCGGGAATGTACAAAGAGTCTCTCGACCTGCTCAACACCGTTGACCGCAACGCGCTCGGGCAAGACAACATCGTAGAATACTACATGGCCTGGCATCACCTATACGACCAGCTCGGATTCTATTCCAAGGTAGAGTGCCTGAAGCAAGTCTACGAGACCAAAGCCGAGCTTTACGCCGACTCGCTGCTTGCCGTAGCCGACAAGAACAGCCCAATATACCTTCAGACCATGGAAAACCGGATGTACGACCGCGGCGACTACCGCGCGGCCTTACGCTATAACGACAAGTGGCTGAAGCTCAACGGCGACAATCCCGAGGGCTTCGCGATCATCGCTTTCTACCGTTTTCTCGACTGCAAAATGCTGGGCGAGGAGGACGAGTGGACCTACTGGCTGGCCATGTCGTCGCTGTACGACGTACGCAACGCCACCATGGACCAGGCGTCGATGTGGGAACTTGCAAACCATTTTTACAGTACCGGCGACAAGGAGCGTGCATACAACTACATCAACTTCGCGTGGAAATGCGCCGACAGGTTCCATACAAGGGTAAGAAGCGAACAGATCCTGCCGGCATTCTCGGCCATCAACGACATTTACCGCACGTCCATAACACGCACCAACCACTACCTCCGCATACTGCTTGCCGCCATAAGCCTGCTCGCGTTGCTTATGTTCGCAATGCTTGTCTACGTCAACAAACAGCGCAAGAGGCTCGCATCGGCCCGCAACGAACTAAGCCGCAAGAACCGACAGCTTACCGGCTTGAACACCGACATGAAGACCACGCTCGACAATCTCGACCAGACCAACCGACAGCTCACCGCAACCGGCAACCGACTTAACGACGCCATTGCCGGCCTTGACGAAAGCAACAGGGTGAAGGAGAAATACATCGGGCTGTTCCTGCGCCAATGCTCGTCGTACATAGACAAGATGGACCGCATGCGCAAGGAGACTTTCTCCATGCTGAAAAACAAGCGCTACAACGAGCTTTACGAAATAATGAGACCCTACGACTTCAGGAACCGCGAACAAAAAGAGCTGTTCGAGATTTTCGACTCTACGTTCATAAGGCTGTTCCCGACGTTCGTCGACGAGTTCAACCGCCTGCTGAAGCCCGAATTCCGCATACATCTTACCGATACGTCACGCCTTAACACCGACATACGCATATTCGCGCTGATACGCCTCGGCATTGACGACAGCTCGAAGATAGCCGAGTTCCTGCATTACTCGGTCAACACCATCTACAACTATCGGGCACGGATAAAGAGCGGGGCGGCATGCGACCGCGACCAGTTCGAGGACTATGTAAAGGAAATAGGAATCCCCCGAAAAAGCCTCGGGAGTGGTGAAAAATCAAGGTGCCGGCCATCGGAAGAGAATCAAGAGTAATGAAGCCGATGTCGGCATAAACGCCGACGCGCCACTTAATCCGCCCCGCCCAACAGGGCGACAAGACACTTGCGCACGTCAGTCAGCAACATACAATTACATTAACAACATAATAATAAAGAACATGAAGATAGCTGTTTTCTGCTCGGCCAACTCGAACATCGAAGTTGAATATTTCAATATAACTGAAGAATTGGGCCACTGGGCCGGCCAAAACGGCCACACTATAGTATTCGGAGGATGCAACCTCGGCCTCATGGAGTGTGTAGCCAAGGCGGCACGCGAGGCCGGCGGACGCACCATAGGCGTAGTTCCCACCATCATTGAGCGTGGCGGCAAGGCCAGCCCCAACATGGACGTATGCATACCTTGCGACAACCTGAGCGACAGGAAAGAGCTCATGATAGGACAATGTGACGCGGCAATAGCCCTGCCCGGCGGCCTCGGCACGCTCGACGAAGTGTTTACGATGGCAGCGGCGGCCACCATAGGCTACCACCACAAGCCCATAATACTGCTCAACGCCGGCGGTTTCTGGAATACGCTGATAGCCCTTCTCGACGACCTCCAGGGCAAAGGAATGGTAAGGGGAGAATGGAGGAATATAATAAAGGTCGCGGATGACCTGGAAGAATGCATAAAGGAGCTAAGAAGTTAAAGGAGTAAAGGGGTTAAGACAAATGCCCGACCGCTTATCGTCTGATAAAATAAGCAACGGAACTGTTGTCTTAACTCCTTTACTCCTTTAACTTCTTAACTACTGAAAAGAGACTATCTATCCTCCTTCAGCCTATCGGCCATTGCCCTGCCGAGCGCCTCGCACAGGGCAAAGGTGTCGTCCTTGAGGCTCTGCTTCATCTCCACCGGAGTGCCCACAGGCTCGAACTTCAGGTGTTGCTCGTTCCATTCCTTGATACGCCCGACGGCCTTTCCGGCCCACGCATAGCTGCCGAACCAGCCTATATAGTGGCGGTTCTTGATGTCCTTGCCGGCAAGTTCGCTCAGCAATACCTCCATCTCGTGGTACAGTCCGGCGTTGTACGTCGGCGCGCCGACGATAAGTCCGCGGTAACGGAACACGTCACGGATAATGTAAGAGTGGTGGGTCTTCGACACGTTGTACATAACGATGTTCTTGATGCCGGCCTGGCTCGCGGCGCGGGCAATCACTTCGGCCATGCGCTCGGTGTTGCCGTACATCGTTCCGTAGCATATCACGATGCCTTCCTCGGTCTCGTAGCGGCTCAAGCGGTCGTAAATGCCGATTACCTTGTCGATATACTCATGCCAAACGGGGCCGTGCGTAGAGCAGATGTAGTCCAGTTGTACGCCCTCGAGCTTCTTCAGGGCGTTCTGTACGGGAGTGCCGTACTTGCCGACGATGTTCGAATAATAGCGTATCATCTCCAACCAGAACTCATCGCAGTTGATTTCAGAGTCGATTATGCCGCCGTTCAGCGCGCCGAAGCAGCCGAAGGCGTCGCCCGAGAACAGCGTGTTGGTGGTCGTGTCGAGCGTTACCATCGTCTCGGGCCAGTGCACCATCGGCGTCAGCACGAACGAAAGCTCGTGGCGCCCGAGGCTGAGCGTAGAGCCGTTCTTCACCTCCACCTCGTCGGTTGTTATGCCGTAGAAGCCCTCTATCATGCCAAACGTCTTCTTGTTGGCCACGATTTTTATTCCGGGATAGTATTTACGGATAAGCTCTATGGCACCGCTGTGGTCGGGCTCCATGTGGTTTATTACGAGGTAGTCAATCTGCCTGTCGCCCAATATCTCGCGTATGTTCTTCAGGAAAGGCATGAAGAAGTCAACTTCAACTGTATCAATAAGGCATACCTTTTCGTCGTCAATAAGGTAAGAGTTGTAGGAAACTCCGTTCGGCAGCGGCCACAAGCCCTCGAAGAGCTCCTTGTTGCGGTCGTTCACGCCGACATAATAGATTTTGTCTGTAATCTCAATCATCGTTATCGTAGCTTTAGTTGTTATTAGTCTTGGGGTTTATTAGGCTTATCAGGCTAATTAGGCCCAATAAGCCTGATAGGCCTTATTAGCCCAATTAGTTTCCGCTTAGCTCAGCCTTCATGGCTTCGCCGAAGTCCTTGTCAATCGAGTTGTCAATGCTCTTGCAGCAGTTGGCCGAGAAGGCCAGGGCGCAGGCTATTATCTTGTCCCATGTCTGTTCGGGTATCGCGCCGTCCATCATGTCGCGCGTCACGCCGTAGCGCATCAGGCCGTACACCAGTCCGGCGTTGAAGTTGTCGCCGGCACCGATGGTGCTCACCGTGTCGGTTGCCGTCACGGGATAGCTCTTCTTCAGCCCCAAGTCGCCGCGCAGCTCCACGGGGTTGGCCCCGTCGGTATATACGAACTTCTTGCAGTAGAACGATATCTCCGAGTTATACACCTTGTCGGGCGTGTCCATGTTGTACATCACCTTGAAGTCGTCGCGGCTGCCGCGCACTATGTCGGCATACTCGAAGTTCTCCAGTATGTTCGGCGTCAGCTTGAGCACCTCGTCGGCGTGCGCCGCGCGGAAGTTCACGTCATAGTAGATTATCGCCCCACGGTCGCGCGCGGCGTTGAGTATGGCGGCCACCTGCGGGCGTATCACGGGGTTGACAGAGTAGTAAGAGCCTATCATCACTACGTCGTCACGGTTTATTTCCGGCACTACATAGTCGAGCCTGTCGTGCGGATGGTCCTTGTAGAATATGTACTCGGCGTCGTTCTGCTCGTTAAGGAAGGCCAGCGAGATGGGCGACTTGCTGCCCTTGAACATCCCTACGTTGTCGGCCTCCACCCCGTTTTCCTTCAGGAAGTCTATCGTCCTCTTGCCTATGCGGTCGTTGCCCACCTCGCTGACGAAGGCCGCCGGCACACCGGCACGCCCCAGCGAGATAATACCGTTGTAAACCGAGCCGCCAGGCACGGCGCTCACCGGCTGTCCATGCTTGAAGATTATGTCGAGCACGGTTTCGCCTATTCCTATTACCTTGCGCATTGTATATCCTTTACCTTAAGTATGTTATCGGTGGCAAAGTTACGAATTTTTTGTTTTTTATATAATAAAACAAAGTATAAACTCGTGAAAATCATGTATTTTTGCAAACCGAACAACCAAGGAGCAAAGCTCCACTTTACTCCTGAATAAATTAAACAACATGAACTACAACACACATACTCTGGCCAACGGACTGCGTATCATCCACCTGCCGTCGGCCTCGCCCGTGGTATATTGCGGCTACGGGATATGCGCCGGCACGCGCGACGAGCGCCCCGGCGAGGAGGGACTTGCCCACTTCTGCGAGCACGCCACCTTCAAGGGCACTTCGAGGCGCAACTCGCTGCAGGTGCTCAACCGCCTGGAGAGGGTCGGGGGCGACCTCAACGCCTTCACCAACAAGGAGGACACAGTGTTCTACTCGGCAATTCTGCGCGAGCACCTGCCGCGCGCCGTCGACCTGCTTACCGACATAGTATTCCACAGCACGTACCCGCAGGCCGAGCTCGACAAGGAAATCGAGGTGATCTGCGACGAGATAGAGTGCTACAACGACTCGCCTGCCGAACTGATTTACGACGAGTTCGACAACATCATCTTCGCCGGACATCCCCTCGGGCACAACATTCTCGGAACGTCGGAGCGCCTGCGCGGATATACGACCGACGACGCCATCGGCTTCACCTCACGCTTCTACCGCCCGGAGAACGCGGTATTCTTCTCGTACGGAAACATCGACTTCGGCCGGCTGGTGACGCTGCTCGAACGCGCTACGAGCGACTTTCCCGACCACGCGCCGCTACTCAACACAAGCTGCGAGGCGCCGCTGCCGCCGGCGACAGCTCACGAGCTGGTGATGAACCGGGGCACGCACCAGGCGCACGTGATGATAGGACGCAGGGCCTACGACGTGCATGACGACCGCCGCATGGCGCTATACCTGCTCAACAACATCGTGGGCGGCCCGGCCATGAACGCCCTGCTCAACATTGCGCTGAGGGAGAGGAACGGACTGGTGTACACCGTCGACAGCTCGATGGTAAGCTACTCTGACACGGGCCTGTGGTGCGTCTACTTCGGATGCGACCCCAAGGACGTGGCGCGTTGCCGCCGGCTGGTGGCACGGGAGCTCGACAAGATGGCCTCGAAGCCCCTCTCGGCAGCACGGCTGGCTGCCGCAAAACGCCAAATAAAGGGGCAAATCGGCGTGGCATGCGACAACCGCGAGAGCTTCGCCCTCGACTTCTCGAAGAACTACCTGCACAGCGGCAGGGAGAAAGACATATCCCGACTGATGGAGAAAATCGACGAGCTGACGCCCGAAGACCTGCAGGACGTGGCGCGCGAGATATTCGACCCCGGGACAATAACCACGCTGATGTTCGTCTGAACGGCAGCGGACGAGAACCGAAAGGTGGCCTTTTGTAATGTAAAAGGCCACCTTTCGCGTTGCTATATGCCGTCTTTCAGCCTCCGAAAGACGGCCTTTTATAACCCCTCTGACTATCAGCCACTTACACTCCGCCTGCCGCCCTACTCACGGCAGGCCCCTGCCCCGCTCCAACTTTGCAACCCGGTTGCACTCCTTTAGCCGTACTTTTGCATCAGTAAAACGACTATTTAAACAGCAAAAGATATGGAAGAAAGGAGTTTTCTCAAACCGGGCATATCGCTGGCCATGCTCATCGCGGGCATTGTCATGGCGCATGCCAACGTCGGTTGGTTTGCCGGCGGGGCGCCGCGCATAGCCTGGTACATTGTGGCTTTCCTGCCCGTAGGCCTCGGAGTGATGAAGGAGGCATGGGAATGCGCCATGAAGGGCGACGTGTTCAGCGAGTTCATGCTGATGAGCGTGGCGTCAATCGGCGCCTTCGCCATCGGCGAATATCCCGAGGCTGTGGCCGTAATGCTGTTCTACTGCATCGGCGAGACCCTGCAGGACATGGCCGTTGACCGTGCCCGCGACAACATCAAGAGCCTGATGGAGTTCCGTCCCGACCACGCCTCGGTAGTGACGACCACGGGTATCGTAACCAAGAGTCCCGACGAAGTGGCCGTAGGCGACATCATCGAGGTGCGCCCGGGCGAGCGCGTACCGCTCGACGGCGTGCTGACAACGCCGGCCGCGGCGCTCAACACGGCGGCCCTGACGGGCGAGAGCGTGCCCCGCACGATAGAGACCGGCGGCGAGGTGCTGGCCGGGATGATAGCCACCGACAGCGCGGTGCGCCTCCGTGTGGCGCGCCCCGCCGACCAGAGCGCCGTGGCCCGCATACTATCCATGGTGGAAGAGGCCTCCGGGCGCAAGGCTCCGGCCGAACTGTTCATCCGCAAGTTCGCCCGTGTCTACACACCTACGGTCATCGCCCTGGCGGCGCTTACGGCGCTCGTGCCGTGGCTGTGGTCGCTGGCCGACGCGTCGTTCGCCTACGACTTCAGCACATGGTTCTACCGGGCGCTAATCTTCCTTGTGATATCGTGCCCCTGCGCGCTGGTCATCAGCATACCGCTGAGCTATTTCGGAGGTATCGGGGCGGCCTCAAGAAAGGGCATACTCTTCAAGGGCGGCAACTGGCTCGACGCCGTGACACGACTCGACACCGTAGTGTTCGACAAGACGGGAACGCTGACACGCGGCAAGTTCGACGTCGTAAAAGTCGACGACAAGACACACGAAGGACTGCTTGACGTGGTGGCCGCCATGGAGAGCGGCAGCAACCATCCAATAGCCAAGGCAATAACCGAATACGCGGGAAGCACTGGCGTAAGCGTAACCGAGCTGAAGGACATACCCGGCTACGGGCTTGCGGCCGTGGCCGGAGGCTCGCGCTGGCTGGCCGGCACGCTGAAGCTGCTCGACCGCGAGGGCGTAGCCTACCCGGAAGAGCTGGCCTCGGTGCCCGAAACAATCGTGGCCTGCGCCAGGGACGGACGATATGTAGGGCACATTCTGCTTGCCGACACGCTGAAAGACGACGCCATAGAGGCCGTTGCCCGACTGCGCAAGAGCGGCGTAGGGCATGTCGAGATACTGTCGGGCGACAAGCAGGCGCTCGTTGACAAGGTGGCCGACACGCTGAAGATGGACAAGGGCTACGGCGACCTTCTGCCCGAAGACAAGGTAAAACATATCGAAGCCCTGAAGCATGACGGGCGCAACGTGGCCTTCGTAGGCGACGGAATAAACGACGCCCCCGTGCTGGCGCTGAGCAACGTAGGCATTGCCATGGGCGGGCTTGGCGCCGACATGGCAGTAGAAACGGCCGACGTGGTGATACAGAACGACAGCCCAGCGAAAGTGGCCGCCGCCATACGCATAGGCCGCCGCACGCGCCGCATTGTACACGAGAACATCGTCTTCGCCATCGGAGTGAAGCTGCTGGTGATGGTTCTCGGCCTGTTCGGCATGGCAAACCTCTGGGCCGCCGTCTTCGCCGACGTAGGCGTGGCCCTGCTCGCGGTGCTTAACGCCACGAGAGTGTTCTTTGACAAGAAGGATTCATTTCAGTAGCTAAAGAAGATTTTTTCAGTAGTTAAAGGAGTTAAAGTAGTTATCGCTCACTTCGTTCGCTAGAAGTTAAAGTCATTACCCTTGTAGATGTGTAGTGGTTGATATCCATTAACGTAATAATTAACAAAGCATTTGACTTTAACTCCTAGCGAACGAAGTGAGCGATAACTACTTTAACTCCTTTAACTACTGAAATGAACTCCTTTAACTCCTAGCGAACGAAGTGAGCGATAACTCCTTTTAACTTCTTTAACTACTCAATTAACACCTTTCTTCCTATTTATCACTACATTTGCAACAGTATGGCTGACGAACAGTTTTATATAGACAAGCTTGTGCATCGCGGCATAAAGCCCACCGCCACGAGGCTGCTCATCCTGAAGGAGATGTTCAGGGGCGACGAGACGGTGTCGCTGCCGCAGCTCGAAAGGCTGCTTCCGACGGTTGACAAGAGCACTATCTCGCGCACGTTGTCGGTATTCCTGATGAACAAGCTGATACATGCCGTCGACGACGGGAGCGGCTCGCTGAAGTACAACGTGTGCTCGGACGAGTGCGACTGCGGCGTTGACGACGAGCATACGCACTTCTACTGCGAGCACTGCCACCGCACTTTCTGCCTTAAACGCATACATGTGCCCGTGGTTGAGCTGCCCGACGGCTTCCTAATGAACAGCATAAACTACGTAATCAAGGGCCTTTGCCCTGAATGCGCGGAGAAAGAAGAGGGGAAGAGAAGGGGAAAAATATAAAGAATATCCATATTTTAAGGAGTTAAGGAGTTAGGGAGTAAAGGAGTTAAGACAAATGTCTTGATTATTTGCAGCAATAGGTCAAATTGGCCGAATAAGCCAAATAGACGATTAGAAACCTGCAAGACATTTGTCTTAACTCCTTTACTTCTTTACTCCTTAACTCCTGAATTACTACCTGAACGCGAAATACATTCCGTCGTTCACGGCCATGCGGGCGTTGAACATGCCCTGCTCGTCAAGGGCGACGTCCATCGAAGAGCCGTCCTTGAGGTATATCTCGGCGGTGTCCTTGCCCTTCATCTTCAGCAGTTTGGTCTTCTTTCCGTCCTGCACCATCGACCAGGTGTCCTCCGTCTTGTCGTAAACGAAGTTGACGATTTTGCCGTCCGGAGCCTTCACTTCGTAACCGTTTTCAAGCGTGGTGACGGCATACAGCTTGCCGTCGCTGCCCATTACGTTCTCCGTCTTGCCGACATTCTCGGCCAGGGGATTGTCTCCCGACCAGAACTCTATGCTGTTGATTACCAGGATATCGGCCACTCCGCACAGCACGTAGGCGGGCGAGATGAGTATGAAAATCAGCCAGTTGAGGAACTTGTTGCCCGTGGCCTGCTTGTTCCAGTCGAGCACCTTGTTGAACAGTCCGAACGAACCGATACACGAGCTCATGAGGCATGCGCCTATCATGAGGGCCGTGAGTGATTTTAATGTCTTGTTTGTCATAAGATGTTTGTTTATGTAATATAACCGGTTACAAATCTAATGGTTTTTAACGAGACGGCAGGAAATATTGTCATAAAAAAACAAAAAAGGGGCTGCGCCACACTCCACGAGCTACCACTTCAGCCGTCCGTACTTCTCCATGCACCACAGCTGCCACGAGTTGAGCGTGTTCTGCCATACCACGTAGGCGCAAGGCGCTATGGCGACTACGGGGTTAAGGTAGACCATTACGAGCCAAATGCCCACGCCGGTGTTCTTCTGGCCGAGCGCCTGGCCGCCGTCCACGCTGTCGCCGTAATGCCTCCCGACGGCCTTGCCCGTGCCGAAGAGCAGCAGCGTTACCACGGCCGGAACGACGATAAGCGCCGTCATCGAGAGCCACGATATGCCGGCGGTGAAGATGTTGTGCAGCGTCATGCCCATGACTATGGACAGGTTGACGGCCCAGAAGTAGAAGCCCAGGTTGCGGCAGTCCTTTATCGCCTTGGCCATCCGCGGCAGCCAGCGGCGCGTGGCCATCGCGCATACGAAGGGCAGGACGAGCACCACGGCCGTGCGCTGCAGTATTGTGGCGAACGACGACATGAAAGTAACGTCGGCGTGCTTCTCTACCATGGGGAAGAGCAGCGGCACGAGCAGGGCCGTAACGGCGTTGTCTATCAGCGTGTAGACGGTCATCGAGGCAATGCTGCCGCCCAGTTTCTCGGTCACCACGGCGGCGGCCGAGGCCGTGGGGCATATCACGCAGGCGAAAGCCCCCTCCAAGGCCAGGCGCAGCGTGTTGTCGGTAGTGTTCATTATGGCGAAAACGAGCGCTACGGCCATGACAATGCGTATAGCCTGCATCCACACGTGCCACGTGTGCAGGCGCAGGTCGTGCAGGCGTATCTTGCAGAACGTGACGTAGAGCGTCATGAAAATCAGCACCGGCAGGATTTCGATAAACCACGGGCCGGCCATATGGCCGAAGGGCACGAGGGCCGGAATCTCGGTGAACAGCAGGTACATGGCCGCGCCGAACACCATGGCGCAGGGCAGCGTCCATTCCTTTACGAACTTTATTATTCCCATTGTAATGCTTTTGAAAAACTCTGCAAAAGTAAGAATAATATTCATATTACGGCGGCCATGGCGGCCAATATTTGCAAAAAACCGGGGCGCCCGCGTAACCGCCTGGCGCTTAGCGCATTGCGAAAGGCCGTCTTTCAGCGTGTGAAAGACGGCCTTTCGGCGTGCGTTTGACGGCCTCTTGCGGTGCAAAAGGCCGCGAACGGCATAACGTGCGTCACTCGGCGAGCAGGTCGGCAGCCACCTTGCCGTCGCACTGTGCCGGCTCAATGCCGAGCAGCCGGCACAGCGTGGGATACACGGCGGTGTTGTCGAACGTGCCGCTCTTTACATAGCCACGCTTGAAGTCGGGGCCTGCGGCACGGAAGATGACGTTCATCTGCGGCGACGTAGGGTCGTAACCGTGGCTGCCGGGATTCACCTTTCCGTTCTCGGACACCATCCACCCCTCGTCGGGCAGCACTACTATGGGCGCGATGTTGCGGTCGGTACCGTAATTAAGATACGCCGGCACGTCCTTCTTGCGCCATGCGCGGATATGCGGCACACCGTCGAGCGCCTTCATGATGTCGTCCTCGTGGCCCTTGGCGGGGAATATGAGCGCAGGCAGGTCGGGCAGAACGCGCTCGCACCAGCCGTCCTCAAGATAGTCAGAGAGGCGCACGATACGCTCCGGCGAGGTCTGCGCCATGCCGTGGTCGGAGGTCACGATAAAGTTGATGTCGGCCCCGTAGGGCAGCTTGCGCAGGTCGCCATACAGCATGCCAAGCAGGCGGTCGAGGCCCTCAACGGCCGCCCTGACCTCAATGGAGGCCGGGCCGTGGTCATGACCCTGGTAGTCGGGATATTCAAAATACGCCATAACAAGCTGCGGGCGCTCGCCTTCGGGCAGCTTCATGAGCCGCTCCACCTCGGCCACGCGCTCAGGAAACGACAGCCGCGGCTGCCGGGCGTAGTCCTGCCAATAGTCGGGATAGCGCCCCTGTATGGCAACGTCGGAGCCCGGCCAGTACACCACGCCCGCCTTCAGGCCCTGCCTGCCGGCAGTAATCCATACCGGCTCGCCGCCGTAGAACGACGGGTCCTTGGCCGTCAGCGTGTCGCCAATGCTGTACGTGCGGCCCGAGGCCACGTCGTAGAAGCGGTTGGCGATAATGCCGTGATGGTCGGGCACGAGGCCCGTGGCCAGCGTATAATGGTTGGGAAACGTCTTCGAGGGGAACGACGGGCGCATTACCGCCCTAACGCCCTCGCGCCCGAGCGAGTCGAGAAACGGCGTATCGTACATCAGCGGGTAGTCCCAGCGGAAACCGTCGAGCGAGACAATCACCGTGTAATGCCGCCCGGCACCGGCGCCGAGGGCAATGAAAAGCAGCAAAAATAAAGCGAGTCTTCTCATCATCTTGATATTTCTTGAATATGAAAAGGAGCAAGTGAAACGTGCCATAAGGCCATTCCTCCTGCTCCTTCGTATTAAGTGTTGTTGTCAGAAATTAGTTGAAGTAATACTTCACGCCTATCTGCAACTGCCAGCACTGGCTGTAGTTGCGGTTGAACGACCAAGTGCTTGTAGGCGGCACACGCTCGCCCTCGTTGTTGGTGTACTTGTACATCGAGAAGTAAGGCACACCGTTCTCAACCTTGTCTACGCTAAGGATGGCGCCGTTGTTGCATCCGCTCATGTTCTTCTCAACACCCCACTTCGAGTTGAAGAGGTTACCGATGTTCATGAAGTCGGCGGTAAGCTGCAGCTTGTGCATTGTCTTTCCTACCTTAAGGTTGAAGTCATGAGCCCAACGGAAATCGAAGCGGTGAACCCAAGGAGCATGCGCAGAGTAAGCCTCAGCGTACTCACCCTTGTGGTTCTTGAGGTAGTCGTCCTGGTTTACGAAGTTCCAGAAAGCCTCACGGTCAGCCTCTGTGGTGAAGTTTATTTCGCTGTCATCCCTCGGGATATACATCAAGTCAGTTTTGTTACCGTCACCGTTGATATCGCTTGAATAAGTGAAAGTGTATCCCTGAGGTCTGTATCCAGTGTAGAACAGGGTGAAGTGATCGTTGTGGTAAGTATAGCTTGCCGACGCGATGATACGGTCAGGAATGACATAGCGCGAATTCTGCAACTGCGCATGGTTAGGTCCGTCCACTGTATAGAGGCCAGACCATGCCGAGCTGGCGTTACTTCCGGGCATGCCCGACACTTCCTTCATCACCGTGTGGGTGTAAGCCGCCATAAGGTGAAGGTCCTTTATAGGCTCTGCAGTAGCAGTAAAGTTGAGTGTCCAGCCGTAACCCTTATGCGTGTTGGTCAGCACGCAAGCGTTGCTGAAGTTGCTGTAGTAACGGTAGTTGTCAGGGTAGATAAGGCGGTTGTCGGCGCCTTGCAGTCTCTGCCATGTCTCGTCAACTGGGCGAATGTTGTAGTTATCAAGCTTTACGTCGTTGATTTTCTTGGTATAGGTGAACTCTCCGGTAAGCGTCAGCGGGAAAGACACGGGCACCTGGTAGTCGACTGCGATTGAAGTCTTCCATACCTGCGGCATCTTGAAGTTTTTGTCAACACCTGCAATCTCGCTCGGAACAGTGCCGTTAGCGTCGATTGATTCTGGAGCGCCAAGCAGTTCGCGTATCTGGTTTACGTCGGTTACAATGCCTCCGGCGAAATTCTGCAGTCTTGAGTCTACACTTTCCACCACTCCGTTAGAGCCGTAACGTGTGTCGGCATGTACAAGGTTCTGTATCATTCCGGAGTTGGTTGGCATGTTGGTGAAGAACACCAAAGGCAGACGTCCTGCGAAAAGACCAGTACCACCACGCACTTTCAGGCGCTTGTCGTTGAACACATCCCATGTGAAACCAATACGCGGAGATATCTGTACGTTGTTGTCAGGCCATACGCCGGTGTCGATATGGCGGCCGCCGAAGTCAAGTTCGTAGATTGCGTTGTTACGCATCAGGTCGTCGCTGTTGAACGTCAGCATGTCGAAACGTATACCGCCAGTGAGCTTAAGGTTCTCGAGTACGTTCCACTCGTCCTGCAGATAGAGTCCGTACTGATTGAATGCGACCTCTGCCTTGGGGTCAGTGTTGCCGTCATAACCGTAGCTTATACCGACAGTCTCAGGCGCAGCGCCGCTGAGAAAGTCGTCAAGTGAACGATAACGGTAGTATCCCGTACCATTACGCATGTATGAGTTATTTGCCAACTGGTGCTCAAAGCTGAAGCCGGCAGTGAGCTTGTGGGCGCCGAGATAGTACGTGAAGTTGTCCGTTATGGTAGTAATCTTGTTCTGTACACGGTTGTTATGGGTGAACAACTCGTATCCGAGGCTCATATACGGCGTAAGGTCTTGCGTCACGGTGCCGTCAGCCGCAGTCTCGTATCCGTTCATAATGTCGATGAACGGGAACGGAGAAGAGTTTGAACCGCGCTCGTCATTAATATAAGTGTAAGTAAAGAGCAGCTGGTTTGATATGTTGTTGCCGAAACGGCTGTTAAGGTCGGCAGATACGGTGCTCACCGTGTTGTCCTGCGAATACATCGTGTTGGCGAACGCCATTGAGTATTGTGACATACGGTCCATGTCACGCAGGCGGTAACCTGTATCCGAAGAGTTGCCGTTTACGGGATTCCATACCGTGTTAGTAGTATAGTTATAGCGTACGGCCAAATGGTGGTTGTTGGTTATGTTCCAGTCAACACGGCCGAGAAGCTTGAGATTATCGCCCGTCGACGGGAAAGAATTATACGAGCCAGTGTCGTAACCGTACCGCTCCATCATGAAGTCCTGCACTCTCTGCATGTCCGAAACGAGCGTACGGGAGATATAGTTGTCTGGCACGGCAACACCTTTTCCGTCGTCACCGACATTTGTAGTTGCACGCCAACGTGTAACAACGGTAGGCATCTTTGAATATTCTGCGTTGGCGAAGAAAAACAGCTTATCCTTTATGATTGGGCCGCCGAGTGTGAAACCGTAGGTAGTCGTGCGGTTGGTTCCGCGCTCGCTGAGGTCAGAGTTACCAATGCGGTTGCCGTGCATGTTCTCGTTTGTGTGGTAAACATACGCCGTACCCTTGAAGGTGTTGGTACCCGACTTTGTCACGGCATTGATACCTCCGCCGATGAAATTGGTCTGGCGAACGTCGAACGGGGCGATAACCACCTGCACTTCGTCGATAGCCTCCATTGAGATTGGGTTGCCGCCTCCGGGCAGACCGTCGGAAAGTCCGAAGTTGTTGTTGAGGTTCGCGCCGTCAAGAGTGAAGTTCGTAGAGCGTCCGTCACCGCCGGCGAAGCTCATGCCGTTGGCATACGGAGAGAGGCGCGCTATGTCCTCTATACTGCGGTTAACGGTGGGCAGCGCGGTGATTTGCGCGTTAGAGATGTTTGTTGTGGCGCCGGTCTTCTCTGCGGAGAACTTCGAGCCGTTGCCTACTACAACCACTTCGCCCAGCTCGTTGACGTCTTCAGACATCTTTACGTTGAGGTTGTAGGTCTCACCGAGCTGCAGGCTGACGCCCTCGATTGTCTTTTCGGCGTAACCGATGTAGGTAAGCTTAACCGTGTAGGGGCCTCCCACACGCATACCTTGGATGGCCCAACGTCCGTCGGAGTTGGTGACGGCGTTGTAGGTTGTTCCTGAAGGAACGTGTGTAACCCTGATTGTAGCGCCGATTACGTCCTCGCCCTGGTCGTCGCTGACTTGTCCCGCCATCGACGAGGTGGTAATCTGGGCGTTCACTGCGGCTGCCATAACAAGCATGATGGCCGCCAAGAATAATCGCATTCTTTTTACCATAACATTTAAATAATTTTGTTTAATATCTTGAAAACATCGGCAAAATTACTAATATCATGGTGAAAAGATGTTACAATTAGTTTAAGATAATGTTTTTTTCTTAGCAGTTAAAGAAGTTTTCATTTAGGAGTTAAAGAAGTTAAAGGAGTTATCGCTCCATGCAATAACTCCTTTAACTTCTTTAATTCCTTATAAATAAATCACTCTGCCAGCAGCGCCTGTATCTCGGCGTCGAGGTCTTTTACCTGAGCGTCGCGCTTCCTCAGGGTGTTGGTCTTGTCTATGAGGAAGAACGTAGGTATCGAGCGTACGTTGTAGAGGACGAGGTTGTTCGACTGAATACCCTGCGGGTCGCGCACGCTTATCCACGGCAGGGCTGCCGTCTGGGTCTTCCAGAAGTGCTCGTCGGGGTCGAGCGATATCTGGTATATCTCCAGTCCGCGCCCGTGATACTTATTATATATGTCGCGCATCTGCATTATGCGCTTTGTGGAGCCATCCGCCCCGAACACGTGGAAGTCGAGCATTACAACCTTGCCCTTGAGGTCTGTCAGGCGGCGTGCCTGCCCTTTGTTGTCGAGCAGGGCTATGTCGATTATGTTGGTCGTGTTGACCTTGCTGGCGTCTATGGCCTGCGCTGCGCGCTGGTTGCGCACTATGCGCACGTTTCTCATGCCTTGTATGGCTATGTTGTGCAGGTTCTTGCCCCTTATCGAGTTGGGGTGGTAGGTATCCCAGCTGGTAGCCACGGCCGCGAAGGCCTTGATGTCGTCCTCGCTCTCGCGCGGGTCGAATATCAGCCGGCTGCCGAGTGTCTGGAAGAGGGCGAAGTACGACGACGGCCGCATTGGCGCCTTGAATATGTAATTCAGCTTTATTTCGTGCTTGTAGGCCTCTATCATGCGTGCCACGCTGTCGCGCGTCTGGTCGAAGCCGAGGGTGTTGTTGCGCTCGACGGCCAGTACGCGCCCGAGCAGGTCGATTTGCTTGAGGGCCAGCTCCTTGATGGTTGCGCACTCGGGCGAGCCTTCCACCGTATAGCCGGTGGCCATAGTGGGATACGCGGCCTTGACGGTGATGGTCTCGGTAGAGTCAACGCTGAGGTTGATAATCTGTCCGGCAATGCGCAGGCGGTAGAATTCGGGCGCCTCGGGCGACTTCTCGCTGAAGCTGAACGCGCCGTCGTCGCCGAGCTTGACGGAGTCGATTGCCACGGGGCCGTCAAGGCTCATGTTCTCGAAATAGAGCACGGAGTCCTTGGCGTCGGTGATTGTTCCGTCAACGCGGAACTTCTTGTTGTCGCACGAGGCGAGGGCCACCGCCATCAGGGCCGCAGCCGCCAGGGCCGGCAAATGTGTTAATGACTGTTTCATTATCTTCGTGTTTATTATGTTTTGCGTCGAAAACCAACGCCTGCAAAGTTACAATAAATCTGCGTAACTGCAAAATAATGGCCTGATGTTTGCCCGCGCCGCTACTTGGCCAGGTGCCATCCTGCAGCCACGGCGAGCAGCCCCAAGGCTACGCTGGCGCCGATATAGAGGGCAGAGAGCAGCACGTCGCCGGCCTTGACGAGCGAGAGCGACTCGTTCATGAACGTGCTGAAGGTGGTCAGTCCGCCGCAAAAGCCCACCGTGAGCAGCAGCTTTACGTCGGGCGTAACTGGCGAGCCTTCACCCTCCGACAGGCCGCACACCAGGCCTATGAGCAGGCAGCCGGCCACGTTGACGGCCATGGTGCCCAACGGGAAGGCCGAAAGCACAGTGCCCTGAACCAGCCTTGACAGCAGGTAACGCGCCACGCTGCCTACCGCCCCGCCGACGGCTACGATCAGAATGTTCTTCAACATGGATGCAAAGGTATATAAAATATGCGTAACACCAAAATAAATCTGCCGGCGCAACCGCACATTGCGGCCGTCAACATGCATATCCACAAAGGCAGGCCATCGCCTCCTGCAATCCGACTGATTTGCGGATGAACCCGATATGCCGTCAACGGCAACGCGAAAGGCCATGTTTTACACGATAAAAGGCCGCCTTTCTCAGCGTGAAAGACGGCCTTTTGCAACATATTGGGTAACAGCAGGTTACGCCACAAGCCTACTCGGCGTTGATGTCCACCGACTGTAGCGACGAGCTGTCGTGGCCGAGCATTATGCTGAACACGCCCGGCTCGAACACCAAGCGCCCCTCGGCGTCATAATACGACAGGTCCTTCTCTGTTATGTCGAACGTCACCTGGCGGCTCTCGCCAGCCTTGAGCGTTACGCGGCTGAAGCCCTTGAGCTCCTTTACGGGGCGGGCAATGGAGGCCACGGGGTCGCGCACGTATAGCTGCACAACCTCTACGGCGTCCCTGCCGCCGGTGTTGGTCACGGTGACGGAAGCCTTGAACGTGCGGCCCGAACCGGTAACCGTCGGCTTGCCGTAGCTGAACGTGGTGTACGTCAGTCCGTAGCCGAAGGGATACAGCGGGTCGTTCACGTTGTCGAGCCAGTTGGTGGCATACTTGCGGAAGTCCTTTGTACCCTCGGGCACGGGGCGTCCCGTGTTCAGGTGGTTATAATACATCGGCACCTGGCCCGTAGCGCGCGGGAAAGTCATCGTGAGGCGACCCGACGGAGCCACGTCGCCGAACACAACGTCGCAGATGGCGTCGGCCGCCTCACTGCCTCCGAACCATACGTTAAGTATCGCGTCGACGTTAGCCTCTTCCCAAGTGAGCACCGTAGGACGGCCAGAGAAATTGAGCATGACCACCGGCTTGCCCAGCTTTACCAGCTCGGCGAGCAGCTCACGCTGCACGTCGGGCAGGCGCAGGTCGCTCCTGCTGGCGCACTCGCCCGACATGTCGGCACTCTCGCCCATGGCGCACACGATGACGTCGGCCTGCCTTGCCGTCTCAATGGCCTCGGCCTTTAGCCGCGCATCGTCGCCCCGGGCTATCGTCTTGCCGAACTCCGCCGCGCGCTGGCGCGCCGAGTCGGCCATGAGGTTGCACCCCTGGGCATACAGCAGCTCGGCCTTGCCCTTCAGGGCGCGCTCGAATCCCTCCTTCAGCGTTGAGTACTTGTCGGGCGTATAAGCCACGCACCACGTGCCGGCCATGTTGGCGCGGGTGTCGGCAAGCGGGCCTATGAGGGCTATCCTGCCCTGCTTCTTCAGCGGAAGAAGGTCCGCCTTGTTCTTCAGCAGCACGAACGTCTCGGCGGCTATGCGGCGCGCGGCCGCGCGGTTTTCGGCAGTGAAGATGTCGGTATTGCGCCTCTTTACGTCGCAATACTTGTACGGGTCCTTGAAAAGTCCCAGCTTATACTTGGCCTCGAGCACCCGGCGGCAGGCCGTATTGACGGCCTCCTCGCTCACGGAGCCGTCCTTGACCGACTGTTCCAGCGTGCCGATGAAGCCCATCGAGCACATGTCCATGTCAGTACCTGCCGTCAGCGCCAAGGCCGAGGCATGCTTCAGGTCGCCGCCGACGCCGTGCGGCAACATCTCGCCTATCGACCCATAGTCGGTAGCCACGAAGCCGTCAAACTTCCACTGCTTGCGCAGCACGTCGTCGAGCAGCCAACGGTTGGCCGTGGCGGGCACGCCGTCAACGATGTTGAACGACGACATCACACTGCCCGTACCCTCCTCAACGGCAGCCTTGTACGGCGGGAAATACTGGTTGTACATGCGCAGGCGGCTCATGTCTACGGTGTTATAGTCCAGCCCGGCCTCAACGGCGCCGTACAGCGCGTAGTGCTTCAGGCAGGCCATAACGTTCTCACGGCTCGAATAGTCGCCCTGGTATCCGCGTATCATGGCCCTGGCTATCTGCGAGCCAAGGTACGGATCCTCGCCGTTACCCTCGGATATGCGGCCCCAGCGGGCGTCAACGCAGATGTCGACCATCGGGCTGAACACCCAGTTAATGCCGTCGGCCGAAGCCTCCTTGGCCGCGATGCGGGCAGCCTCCTCAACGGCCTCCATGTTCCACGAGCACGAGAGGGCGAACGGGATGGGGAATATCGTCTCGTAACCATGGATTACGTCCATGCCCACGAGCAGCGGAATGCCCATCCGGCTCTGCTCGACGGCCATCTTCTGGAGCTCGCGTATCTTCTCCACTCCCTTCAGGTTGAACACTCCACCCATCTTGCCTGCCTTGACAAGCCCGGCCACCTGGGTGTCCTGGGCCTGGCCGGTGGTTATGTCGCCGGCCACCTGCAGGTTGAGCTGGCCTATCTTCTCCTCGAGAGTCATGCGTGACATAAGGTCATCGACAAACTTGTCCATTGCTGCATCTTGCGCCGTAGCCGAGAGCGAAAGAAGCCCAAGCGCAGCCGAAAAGATTGCTTTCTTCATTGGTTTCATAATCGTTTTGTGTTATGGGGTTAAAGGAGTTAAGAAGTAATGGAGTCAACGAGTCATGACGAATGCATTGCCAAATGAACAAGAATAAGCAAGCAGACCTGTATTTTTCATAATAAAATCTTCACTTTGCATTATCCATTCTCCACTTAACGAGGCATTCGTCTTGACTCATTGACTCCATTATTCACTAACTCCTGACGTAAAATTACATTAAAGTAAACTTCACTTTCTGGGTTATATTATCAGAGGCATTGCCGATAAGGGCCTCAAACTGTCCCGGCTCTGCCGTCCACTGTCCGGCCTTGTCGTCGTAGAAGCTGAGGGCGTCGCGGCCTATCGTCAGGCTCACCTGCTTGGTCTCGCCAGGCGCGAGGCTCACTTTCGAGAAGGCCTTTAGCTCCTTATAGGGACGCACAAGCGACGACTTGCAGTCGCGCACGTACAGCTGCACAACCTCCGAGCCGGCCTTAGCGCCCGTATTGGTAACCGGCACGGTGAACGTTATGCTGTCGCCCAGGCTGAGCGACGACTTGTCCGCCGTGGCCTTACCTATATTAAAGGAGGTATAGCTCAGGCCGTGGCCGAACGCGAAGAGGGTCTTCGTCTTATCCTTGTCCGCCCAGCGGTAGCCCACGAATATGCCTTCCTTGTACTCCTCGTCTATTATCTTCTTGTCTTCGCGCCATGTTCCGGGATACGTACCGAGCTTATGCGCCGGCACGTCGTCAAGACTCCGCCACCATGTGTACGGCAGCTTGCCCGACGGGTTGACACGTCCCGTAAGCACGTCGGCCAGCGCCTCGCCCGCCGTAGAGCCCAGAAACCAGCCCTGCACCACGGCCGCCACCTTGTCAAGCCACGGCATGGCCACGGGATTTCCTGATATGTTGACGAACACGAGGTTCTTGTTTGCCTCGGCCAAAGCCTCAACCAGGCGGTCCTGCCCGTACGGCAGGCCGTACTGCTTGCGGTCGTGGCCCTCCGCATCCTGGTAATCGCTCTTGTTAAGTCCGCCGAACACCACTACGCAGTCGGCCTCCTTGGCTTTCGCCACGGCTTCGGCTATCAGCTCGTCGGGAGTGCGCGGGTCATAGAGTTTCTGCTTGGCTACCACCCCGTTATACTCGCCGGTGGTATCGCCTACGTATCCACGGGCATACTCCACGCGTATCTTGTCGCCCAGCAGGCTGCGCATGCCCTCAAGCGGAAGGGTCTCGCGCTGCACCTTCAGCGACGAGCTGCCGCCGCCTACGGTCATCATCTGTCTCTTATACACATCTGACGCTGCCGACGAAGC
>ENA-UAML01000021-UAML01000021.1-human-gut-metagenome-genome-assembly--contig:-NODE-21-length-69580-cov-7.570701_pt1 | contig 69580 bp, 65 predicted proteins | sample MGYA00244211_ERZ654495 | MGnify/ENA primary metagenome ERZ654495 (study PRJEB26926, sample SAMN06164685) | human gut metagenome | biome: ENVO:00009003; feature: ENVO:2100002; material: ENVO:00002003... | reverse complement strand
CAATTAACCATGAAAAAACCTAAATAGTAATTATTGTACCAATTATTAACCTTATGTAAAAATATCTTATGTTGACCTTAAGAGAGGGTCTGTTGTCTTACCAATTGAATCACAAATCAGTTTAATGCGGCTTTAGTCCAAGAGACCGACTTTGAGTAATGTGAACAGAAGTTATGAGGGAGGTGTCAACGGTAGTCGGCGAAACGCTGCTGAAGCTCCTGACGGGCGAAGAAAATGCGGCTCTTGACGGTACCAAGCGGGAGGTTCATTTTTTCGGCGATTTCGTTGTACTTGTATCCGGCAACGTGCATTGAGAAGGGTACGCGGTATTTTTCGGGGAACGCCTCGATGGCATCGGCGATTTCGTTGGCGGAGAAAGAGCCTTCGGGGGTCTCGAAGCCTGAGTCCTGGCTGATGTTGAGGTGGTAGTAGTCCTCGGTGTGGTCAATGACGGTTGCGCTGCGGGCCACGCGGCGATAGTTGTTGATAAAGATGTTGCGCATTATGGTGAAGACCCACCCCTTGAAGTTGGTGTTGTCGGTATATTTGTCGGCGTTGGCGAGTACCTTGAGGGTTGTGTCCTGCAGGAGGTCGTAAGCGTCGTCGCGGTTGGAGGTGAGCATGTAGGCGAAGTTGAGCATATTGTCCTGAAGCCCCATGAGTCGGTTTTGGAAAGAGGTTGAAGCGTTCATAATATTATGTTTTGTTAGTTTGTCGTGAATGTTTGTTTGTCGTTTGACGATACAAAGATATTGAATTATCCAAATAATTGTTGCGTTAATGTATGTTAAAACTATTACAGGATTGTTACAAAATAATGCAATATGCAGAAACACAAGAGAATAAAATATTTGAATAAAAGTTACAAAAATGTGACGAAACATGAATAATCGTGTTACAGATGGATTAGATTTGGTCGGTTTCGCGCAAGAGGCGGTCGTGTGGGATTGCGGCGAGAGTGTCGGGGTTGTGGCGCGGGCCGAGGCTGAGATAGAATCCTTGGCTGAGGAACATCTGCGCAAGGGCGGGTTTGCCTCTGAAGCCGTGGATGATCCATGTCTGGGTGGGGCGTAGGGCGGAGTGAAGGGCAAGGATTTCCTGATGGGCGCGGACATCGTGGATGATGAGAGGCTTGGAGAAGCGTTCGCTAAGGGCGATGTGTCGTCGGAATGCGTCAAGCTGTACTTGAAAGGGTACGGCGGTTTGTTTGTCAAGGCCGGTTTCACCTATAGCTACGACATCGGGGCGTGCGGCGAGTGATTCAAGTTGCTGCCATTGGTCGGGCGAAGCGTCGGCGGTGTGCCACGGGTGTATGCCGACGCTGTAGGTGTAGCCCTGAGGCATGGGGTCGCCCGGGTAGCGGTTGACAACGGCGTCGTGCTTTAATATATGTGTGTGGGCATCGGATACGCCAAAAAGATTGCTGCACATGGTCATGGCACGGGGTCATACCCGCTTCCTCCCCACGGATGGCAACGAAGGATGCGCCGGATGGCGAGCCAAGAGCCCTTGATGGGGCCGTACTTGCGCAGGGCTTCGATGGCGTACTGGCTGCAGGTGGGCACAAAGCGGCAGCTTGGGGGCGTGAAGGGGGAGATGCACGCCTTGTAGAAATAAATGGGGATGAGCATAATGCCGACTATGACGCGGCGCAGGAGGTCAACAAGCGTTTTCATCGGGAGAAACTGCTTGGGTGATGGAGGAGAGCATTTTGGTCATGGCGCGCAGTGTCTTGGGGTAGGGTGTGACGGTGTCGGCCACATATATAAAGGCAATGTCGATGCCGGGACAAGGAGAGGGAAGGAGGTGACGGCTGAGACGGTATGCCTCGCGGCATCTGCGGCGCATCTGCACACGGTCCACGGCGTGGCGCAGGCGTTTTTTTGGCACGGAGATGAGGAATTGCGCCACCTCGGGGCGATGGGGGTTGACGGACCAGACCACGCGCCAAGGGTATGCCATAACGGAAGCCACCGGAGAGTCGGAAGAGACGCTCCGGGGGCTAAATAATCGTTCAATAGCCGTTAGGCTACGAAGTTTTTCTTTTTTGTATAAACGCAGAGAGTTCACTTTTTCTGCTCTTCGCGCAGGTAATTGTCAAGAGCTGCGGTCATTGATGGCGCTTTGACGGACGGGGCCTCGATGTCGAGTCGGAGTCCGGCATCCTTAACGGCCTGTGCGGTAGAGGCACCGAAGCATCCGATGCGGATGTCGTTCTGCTCAAACTTGGGGAAGTTTTTGAGCAGAGAGGTGATGCCGGCGGGGCTGAAGAAGAGGAGCATATCGTAATCGAAAGGCTCATCGGGACCGAAGTCGTTGCTGACGGTGCGGTACATCACGGCTTTGGTGTAGTTGATGTTGTTGGCATCAAGGATGTTGGCATCATCGTTGTGCACATCGCTGACAGCGAAGATGAATTTTTCTTTTTTGTGCTTAACAAGAGATGCAACAAGCTGTGGATCATCAAGATGCCCAGTAAGACCGTGAAATATCTTGCGCTTGCGGTAGGGGATGTATTTCTGCAAGTAAAGGGCGATAGCTTCGGTGGTGCAGAAATATTTCATTGTGTCGGGGATATTGACGCGCATTTCTTCACAGAGGCGGAAGAAATGGTCAATAGCAGTGCGTGCCGTAAAGATAATTGCGGTGAAGTCGGATATCGAAATCTTGGACTGGCGGAATTCTTTGGCAGACAGCCCTTCTACTTTGATAAAGGGGCGGAACTCAATCTGAACGCCATATTTCTCGGCAATTTCATAATAGGGTGATTTGTCCGACGACGGTTTGGGCTGAGATACTAATACCTTCTTAACTTTCACGTGAATAAAATAGATATGTGATTTAAGTCATTGTGCGAAATAGCGGGCCAGTTTGAAAAGGACAAGCGGGGGGGCTATTTCCAGGGTGCAAAGGTACAAAATAAAGTACACCAGGGAGAATGAATTGATGTAAAAAATCCTAAAACCTTTGCAAATAAACAATATCCGGACAAACAGGTATAGCACTGCAGCAATAGCGGCAACGGTCATTGCCGTGCCGGGGTTGAAGAGAACCCATAGAGCCGGGATGGTGAGCGTGATGGTTAGTAGCGACTGGGAGGCGTTGAACCCCTTGAGCCAAAGGCTGCGTGCTCTCGGGGTGGCAAAAATGTAGCCGGTGGCGGAGTATGCCGCGAGCTGGGCCACGTAGTAGAATGCGGCTACGGAAGTGGCAATGGCTACACCGGCTCCGGCAGACCATCCGGGAGGAACAATGGAGGGGAAAATGGAATAGATGATGATGCCCTCCATGACGCAGACGATGAGCGCAAGGGCAAAGACGATGCGCGTTTCGCTGAGGGTGTGGGTGGGGGAGAAGGCGTTGTCGCGGTTTTTGACGCTCCACAGGTAGTCGGGAAGATTCTTGAGGTAGGTGGAGCAGTGGCGGAAATTGACCGCGAGCATCAGCAGGGCCGTGATGAGTAGGCACATGACACCGGAGTCGTAGCCGGGGAGCATGGCGCGTGGCTGCGGGGTGATGCCCTGCGACCAAGGAATCTTGCCGATGGTGAAGTGCTGCACGGATTCAATCATCTGCGGGGCCTCGTGGGGACGGCACACCGACGGCTGCCACGGAGCGGGTGCCGGAGCAATGGTGTCGAGAGGTGCGGATGATATGGAATCGGGCATCAGGATATAGTCTGGGTGAATTCGTGCTGTGTAACAGGCTCAAGGGCCATGCTCACAGCCTGAGCCGGGGTGGCGGCTACCTGCCAGAGAGCAAGATGCTCACGGTGCATGAACCCCTGCTCGACAGTGCGCTCAAGCATCTGAATGAGCGGATCAAAGAAGCCGTCGGTGTTGAGGATGACTACCTGTCCGCGAAAGAGGTTGAGCTTGCGCCAAGTGATGATTTCGGTCAGCTCCTCAAGTGTGCCAATGCCTCCGGGGAGAGCTATGGCGGCTGAACTCAGGGATGCCATGCGGCTTTTGCGTGCATGCATTGAAGGCTCGCATATCATTTGTGAAAGGCCGGGGTGCTGCCATCCTTTCTGCACCATGAAATCGGGGAGTACCCCAATGGCCTGTCCTCCCTGACTGAGTGCGCCGTCAATGGCGCAGCGCATGAGACCGGCCTTGCCACCGCCGCATACCAAATCGGCCCCGGCAAGTGCGATAAGGCGGCCACATTCAAAAGCGGCATCCTTGTATGCCTGCGGAATGTTTTCGCTTGAAGCTCCGTAAATGCAAATAGCTTGGTTCATGATGCAAAATTAGTACTTTTTTCATACATTTGCGCTATGCAAACCGTACTGTTTCATTCCACCATATTCGGACCTATCCATTCACGCCGTCTGGGCACCTCGCTGGGCGTGAACCTGTCGCCGGTGGACGGCAAGGTGTGCTCGTTTGACTGCCTGTACTGCGAGGCAGGGTTCAATGCGCAGGGACCCGGCAAATCGGGTTTGCCGGAGCGCGCAACAGTGAAGCGCGAGCTGGAACAGAAGCTCAAAGCGATGAAAAACGAGGGAGCGACGCTGGATGTGATTACCTTTTCGGGAAACGGGGAGCCAACGCTGCATCCGGAGTTTGAGGGTATAATAGACGACACTATAGAACTGCGCGACAAATATTTTCCCGGAGTGAAGATTTCGGTGCTGTGCAACTCCACGCGTCTTGACCGGGATGATGTGTGCCGGGCATTGACGAAGGTGGACAACAATATACTGAAACTTGACTCGGCCATCACAGCGACCATGCGGAGGATAGACCGGCCCAACTCGCCTACATTCACGAGCGAAGGTGTAATAGAGCAGATAGCGGGGTTCGGAAGCCAGTGCATAGTGCAGACGATGATGCTGCGCGGAGAGCACGAGGGGCAGAAGATAGACAACACCACCGATGAGGAGGTGGATGCGCTGATAAAGGCATACCGGCGGATAGGACCCCGCGAGGTGATGCTGTACTCACTGGACCGCAAAACACCGGCGGAGCATCTGCAAAAAGTGCCCAAAGAGGAGCTTGAGCAGATCGCTGACAGAATACGCGCCAACGGCATAAAAGTGGAGGTGGCATGAGAAGATCGCTTATAGTGCCGGCACCGCTGAAAACGGGTGACAAGATGGTGATATTGTCACCGTCGGGGGCCACCAATCACGAGAATGTGCACGAAGCCGCAAGAGTGCTTGAGGAGCACGGGCTGAGAGTGAGCGTGATGCCTCATGCGCTCGGGCGTAACGGCAGTTACTCAGGGAGCTATTCGGAACGTATGGGCGACCTGACAGATGCCCTGAATGATCCGGAGGTGAAAGCGATAATGTGCTCACGGGGGGGTTACGGGGCGGTGCATCTGCTTGAAACGCTTGACGAGCTGCCATTGCGTGAGAATGCCAAATGGATAATAGGGTTCAGCGACATATCGTGTCTGCATGCGCTGATGACGCGCCACGGCATAGCAAGCATACATGCCCCGATGACGAAGCATATAGCAGCCACCGGCGGCGAGGATGAAGATACACAGGCATTGCTGGGGATGCTGCGCGGCGAAAAGCAACAGTATCATTTCGTTCCACACGGCTATAACCGCACCGGCACAGTGAGCGGCACTCTCGTGGGAGGCAACATGGCCGTGCTGTCGGGACTGATGGGAACGCCATTTGACATATACGGCCACGGTGACGTGATATTCATAGAAGATGTCAGCGAGCCGGTGTACAAGGTGGAGCGCATGATGTATCAGCTGGAACTGGCCGGAGTGTTCCGGCGCATAAAAGGGATGATAGTGGGCAGATTTACCAACTACAGCGCGGATGCCGACTCGGAACCGATGGAGGCGATGATACACAGGATAGTGTCGCCCTATGGATTTCCGGTGGCATTTGAAGCTCCGGTGGGCCATGTGGACCACAATGTGCCGCTGATGGAAAGCGGAAATGTGACGCTGGAGGTAACGCCGGTGGGCGTGACAATCACACAGTAGCCACGAGCCAAGCGGAATAGGCGATATAGCAGGAGGCCATTATGATTCCCTCGGCGCGGGTGATCTGACGGTGACGGAACTGCCATCCAAAGATAAAGAACATGAGGCTCGCACCCATGAGCACCCACAAATCGGTGTGGGTGATGCCGTCAAACGGCAACGGGCGCACTACTGCGGCAGTGCCGAGAACCATAAGAACATTGAATATGTTGCTGCCAATGACATTTCCCACAGCAATTGCAGCCTGATTTTTTGCAGCAGCCACCACCGATGTGGCGAGTTCGGGCAATGAAGTGCCTACCGCCACGATGGTAAGACCGATTACGGCATCGCTCACACCTATGGCGTGTGCAATGCCTGTGGCACCGCCTACAAATTTGTCACCTCCCCAAACGAGAGCTGCCAGTCCGCCAATAACGTACAGTACCGAACGCCATAGGGGGAGACTGATGGAGCTGCTTGCTGTCTCGGCCGGGTCCGTAACGGCCGGATCCTTGCGTCGCGCAGTGGCAAAAGTGTAGCGCATGAAGAGGATGAAAAATATGAGAAGCAGTATGCCGTCCACGCGGCTGACGATGTTGGGTGTGCCGTCAAGAACAAAGGTATAGCCCAGAGTGAGGAGTATGACGGAAGATAGTATGACCATGGGAATTTCGGTGGTCATGACACTCTTTTCTATGTTTATGGGGCGGACAATGGCGGTGATGCCGATAATGGCAAGGATATTGAAAATATTGCTACCCACCACGTTGCCGACGGCGAGCGGCGCGCTGCCATTGATGGCGGCGACAATGGAGATGACAAGCTCGGGGGTGGATGTGCCGAAAGCTACAACCGTGAGGCCGATCACGAGGTTGGAGATGCCGAATTTTTTAGCTATGGCCGAAGCTCCGTCGGTGAGGAAGTTTGCCCCGGCGAGAATCAGTACCAGTCCTAATACGAGCCATAATAAGTTAATCCACATAGAAAAAAGAGTTAAAATTGGATGGTTATTGCATAAATCAGAGAGAGCCGATGGTGAGGCAGGCGAGGCCGAGAAGCAGGATGCCGAGGTCAATGAGCTTGGTGCGGATGCATTGCTCATGAAGAGCAAGGACACCATAGGCGAACGAGACAATGACGCTGCCGCGACGCATCATTGACACTATGGCTATCATGGAACCCGGAAGTGACAGAGCATAGAAATATGCCATGTCGGCAGCGGTGAGAAAGAGAGCAATGCACGGTATGGCCCAGCGCCATTTGAAAGGACCTACTTTGGCCCGGAACACCGGAGTGCGGAGAAGCACGAGCGTGACTATACCCATTATGATACACTGATATAAGGAGTACCAAGCCTGTACCTGAAGGGGTGAGTAAAGGCGGATGAGGTATTTGTCGTACAGGGCACTGACGGCACCGAGCAGAGTGGCTCCGATAGACATCCAGAGCCAGTGGGAGCGGCGCAGAGAGAATCCTTCACCGGCACCTATGCGCGAAATCATGTATAGCGACACAATGCCGAGAAGAACACCGGCCCATTGCCAGATGTTGAGCCGCTCACCGAAGATAATGAGCGCACCGATGAGAACCAGCACGGGGCGGGTGGCATTGATGGGGCCCTGAATGGTGAGGGGGAGATGCTTAATGGCAAAATAGCCCAGAATCCATGACCCGAGCACGATGACGGCTTTGAGAAGTATATGGGCGTGAGCAATCAGAGGGAGAAAATCGTGTGGCGAAGAGAGTGACTGCACTATTACCGGACTCAGCAGCAGGGTGCCGAAGAGTGTGTTGAGCCACAGCACAACAGGGACATTGTTGTTCCGAACCGACAGTTTTTTGAAAATGTCGTAGAATCCGAGCAACAGAGCCGAAGCGGCTGCAAGCAAAATCCACATGGTCAGGAGCGTTTGAGAAGCTCGTTGAACAAATCAATGTACTTTTGCGCCACTATGTCGGAAGAAAATTTCAGGCGCACGGATTCGTGGAGCCGGTTACGGTCGGGAGTCTGCGACATGGCCCACTCAATGCCTTGTGCCACGCTTTTTGCGTTGCAGTATTCAGCGATGTATCCGTTGACCATGTGCTCCACTATGTCGTCCTGTCCGCCTCGCCCGAAAGTAACGGGGAGACAACCGGCAGCCTGTCCTTCAATGAGAGTGCCGGGCAGAGTTTCGTACAAAGAGGTGGATAATACGACTTTGGCAGATGCGTAAAGGCATCGGAGAGTCAGGGGGTCGTTGATGCGTCCCACATGGGTGTAAGGGAAACGAAGTTGCTCAAGAGCGAGGGGGTTTTTGAGCGCACCAAAGAACACGGCCTGACTGTTGTTGGCAAGGCGAGGATTGTTGTCGAACAGAATGTTGAGCGCGTCAATGGCATATTGAAGACCCTTGATGGGGTCGTCAAGGCGCGCAGCCCCAAATACAATCAGATTTTTGTCGGGAGAGACAGTTGGAAGAGCAACGCCTGACCGTGGTGTTGTTGGGAAAGAATCAACCGGGAAAGCATTGGGAATCACCCTGACATCGCAGTTGCGTAAAAGAGATGAAGCCCTGCAACAGCCGGCAAGCCAGTTGCTCACGGCAACAAATGTGATGGGAACGGCGGAGTAAAGCTTACGCTTTTTGAGCCATACGGCATGTGAAAGGTCGGCAGACGATGTGCCGGAGAGGAACTGGCAATGGCCGCATTGCCGGAGATAACCCCGACATTCATGGGCGTGGTGGCATATTCCGGTAAGATTCCACATGTCGTGCATGGTCCAGATGATGGGTTTGTTGAGCGAAGCAAGTTTCCGGATGCCATTGAGAGACATCAGTCCCTGATTGATCCATCCAAGCACCACGACATCGGCCTGACGCACAAGCGGATGCTTGTGAATGGGCATGCCAATGTTGGCTATAGAGACACTGAAAAGATTGGCTCGGTTTATACCGTTTGAAATAGCGATGCGGATTCGTTCGGCCATGAATTTCACGCCTCTGATCCAACGTGAGCCGGTAAGGTGCACATACGGGTCGTCGGACAGTTTGGTATATACCACCATTTGGGCGTCAACCCCGTGCCGTCTGAGTGCCTCCATGAGCCGGTAAGTGACAACAGCGGCTCCGCCAAGGAGGTCGCTATGGCTCACGAGGGTGACTTTTAATGGGCGAGAGGGTGCTTTAGCGGAGGTCATTTGCTGAAATTGAGATTTAGATTGTTGGCATTGACGATCTGTATGTCGCTGAGTTTTAATCTTGCCTCAAGGTATTCCTTGAATTTTTCGGTCTGCGCCTTGTCAAGCGGTTTTGTGAAGCTGACAATAGCCACGTGGACGGTGTCGGGCACATCGTTGTTGACGGACGCGAAAACGCTGTGGTTTATGGCGATGTCCTTGATTTGCGGCCAAAGCACCTTGATTTCAGGAGCAATGGCTGTGCTTGCATTCTGTGCGGCACGCGATTCCTCCACAATGTAGCGCAGAGAATCAATAGTGGCTTGCTGTCGTGTGATGGTGGACTGTGCGAGGAGATAAACATCTCTAACGCCGTTTTCCTCATTGGCAACGGTTTCCACGCCACCCTGAACAAAGGTGAGTTTGGTGCCCTGAAGCCCATAGAATCTCAGGCGGGGAGTGAGGGCCAGTTCCAAGGAATCGACCGGAAGCGTCTTGCCGATAAGAGTGAGGCGTATGGTCTTTTGTCCGTCAGAGTCTTGTGTCTGGGTGTTTACGACCTGAGTATCGGGCCAATGGCATTGTTCGGCCACAAAATTGTTGACCTGCATGTTGAACTTATTGGCCTGCAACATGCGATATGTGAGATATATGCTCGGAAGCATTGTGAGTATGGCGAGCGTATAGACAATTTTGCGCACATGGCGTGATCGCGAGGGGTCGGCGGACGGAGTAGCCTTGTAGCCGAGCAGCTTCACGCCGATAAATGTGGCGAAAGCGATGTAGATGGAGTTGATGAGGAAAAGATATGTGGCACCGAAGAAATAGTTGAGCTGCCAAGTGGCAAGCCCATATCCGGCGGTGCAAAGCGGCGGCATAAGAGCGGTGGCTATAGCCACGCCCGGAATGACATTGCCTTTATTGCGGCTTCCGAGAGCTATTATGCCTGCGCCGCCACCCACAAATCCTATGAGCACATCGTAGATGGTGGGAGAGGTGCGAGCCAACAGTTCGCTATGACCTTCATTGACAGGAGATATGAGGAAGTAGATGGTGGAGGCTATGACGGAGAAACCGGCAGCCATGATGAGGTTGCGTATGCATCGCTTGATGAGGTCAAAATCCTGCACACCTACACCGAGACCAATGCCAATGATAGGTCCCATGAGCGGAGAAATGAGCATGGCACCGATGATGACGGCAGTGGAGTTGGTGTTCAGCCCGAGAGAGGCGATTAGAATGGCGAGAATGAGGATGAGAATATTGGTGCCGCGAAATGAAACGCCATCGCGGATGGACTGTTCGGCATCGTGCTGAGGAACGAGGTCGGGAGCGAGAGTGAAAAAGTTTTTGAAGAAGTTGGCTATCTTCAAAGGCCAATCTGTTTTCATAAGGATAACCGATTAGGAATGAGTGATTTTATGGATAGGTGCTGGTGCTTTAGCACAAACCAGATATAGGCAATGAGCAGAGGAGTGCGGATAGCCATGTCAATCCAATGATTGCCGGTGGTGATGAGGATGCTTACGATCCACACTCCGATAGCAGAAAAGAAATACAGCGCGAGCCGAGGTACATTGTACCCGATGGGGTGGCAAATCTTGCCCACAATCCAGCTTGCTACCATCATAGTGCCGTAGCAGGCCAGTGCAGCCCACGCGCAACCCATATAGCCGAATTTCGGCACGAGCAGAATGTTGAGTGTGAGCGTAATGGCGAGGCCACCGAGAGAGAATATCATGCCCCAGTAGGTACGGTCGGTGAGTTTGTACCAAAGAGACAGATTGAAAAATATGCCGAAAAAGAATTCAGCAATCATTATCACCGGCACAACTTTAAGTCCGGAAAAGTAATGCGGGGAGATGAAGTAGCGCAGGACGGGGAGATAGAACATCACTCCAAGGAAAATTACCATGGAGAATATCACGAAATATGTCATGGCATCGCGGAAAGCCTGAAGCTTGTCGGTGCCCTGCTGCTTGTTCTGAGCGAAGATAAAAGGCTCATAGGCGAAACGGAAAGCCTGAATAAACATGACCATGACAATGGCAATCTTGTAGTTGGCACCGTATATGCCGAGCTGGGTCATAGCATCGGCCTTGTCAGTCACGAGCCAAGGTAGCAGAATCTTGTCAACAGTCTGGTTCATGATTCCTGCCACTCCGAGAACAAGAAGCGGAAGAGAGTAGAAAATCATTTCGCGCCACAGATGCTTGTTGAAGGTCCATCGGAACCCCCGTAGCTGCGGAATCAAAAGCAAGAGAGTGAGAGCAGAAGCAACAAGGTTGGCGGCAAAGATGTAGCCAATGCCGAAGGTTGGGGAGTAGCACCAGCTCACTACATCGGGGGCCTGAGTCATGAGCCATGGACACAGGAGGATGAAGAATAGGTTAAGGCTGATGTTGACAGCAATGTTGATGAGCTTGATGGTGGCGAACCGTATGGGCTGATGCTTGTAGCGCAGAAAAGAGAACGGCAGGCATGTAAAAGCATCTATGGCCACGGCGAGAGCCATCATCCAAACATATTCGGTGTGATCGCCACACTGCATGGCATGGCTTACCTGCGGCAAGAAGATGAGCACGAGACCCATGAACAAGGATGAGCTTACAGCTAAGGAAATCAATGCGGTGGAATACACCTCCATAGGATTTTTGTAACGCTCATGGTTGGCAAAACGGAAAAATCCGGTTTCCATGCCGTAAGTGAGTATGATCAGCGCGAGTGCCACAATGGAGTACACGTATGTTACCACGCCATATTCAGCGGCAACGAATTTTATGGTGTAGAGAGGCACAAGGCACCAGTTAAGAAAGCGCCCGATGATGCTGCTCAATCCGTAAACGGCAGTATCTTTTGCCAAACTTTTAATAGCTCCCATAGGCAAGTTAAAACAGAGATAGTTGCGAATCGGATGATTTTTGTCCGAGATGAGTGTAGGCAAGTTGAGTTACTTCGCGGCCTCGTGGTGTACGTTTAATAAAACCCTCTTTGATGAGATAAGGTTCGTAAACTTCCTCAATTGTGCCGGGATCCTCGCTGAGTGCGGTGGCAATGGTGTTGAGCCCTACCGGACCGCCATTGAATTTTGTGATAATGGTGGTGAGAATCTTATTGTCGATTTCATCAAGTCCGTAGCGGTCAATGTTGAGAGCTTCAAGAGCGAAGCGTGCTATTTCCGGCTCAATGATGCCGTTGCCTTTGACTTGAGCGAAATCGCGCACACGCCTCAGGAGCGCGTTGGCGATACGTGGAGTCCCGCGAGAGCGGAGCGCTATTTCATGAGCGGCGGGAGCGGTGCATTTGACCCCGAGAAGGGCTGCACTGCGTAGAATTATCCGCTCAAGCACCGGGTGGTCGTAATATTGCAGATGACAGTTGATGCCAAAGCGGGCACGCAATGGGCTTGTGAGGAGTCCGCTTCGGGTAGTGGCACCGATGAGTGTGAACGGCGAGAGAGTGAGCTGTACGCTTCGTGCTCCCGGACCCTTGTCAATCATTATGTCAATACGGTAGTCCTCCATGGCAGAGTAAAGATACTCCTCCACAATGGGGCTGAGGCGATGAATTTCATCAATGAACAGCACATCGTTCTCTTCCAAAGATGTGAGGATGCCGGCGAGATCACCCGGCTTGTCCAAAACCGGTCCGGAGGTGACTTTAAAGCCCACGCCGAGCTCGTTGGAAACGATGCCGGCAAGCGTGGTCTTGCCTAATCCCGGAGGACCGAACAGCAGTATATGGTCAAGAGCTTCGCCCCTCATGCGTGCTGCAGCGACAAAAACCTTGAGGTTCTCTACGATTTTGTCCTGTCCGCTGAATGAGTCAAAACTTCCGGGGCGCAATGCTTTCTCTACATCGCGTTCACTGTCGGAAATGTTGCCTGAAGTGTTTCTTATGTCAAAATCTTCTGTCATTGAATCAATTTCGTCACTTTATCGATAATCATTTGCGGAGATATTGAGCGCATGCACCTGAAGTCACCTATGTAACATTCCTTATTGCCGAATACCGAGCAAGGACGGCACGGTATGTCAAGCTGCACGGCAAGGTCGGGGCTCTGGTGCCAACCGCTGAAACCGCAATAAGGATGCGTCGGGCCCCATATGCTGACCACAGGGGTGTGGACGAGCGAGGCGAGGTGCATGTTGGCCGAGTCCATTGACACCATTGCGTCAAGCCAACTCATGAGTGCCAGCTCTACGGCAAATCCATGTCGTTTGTCAGCGAGTGAGACGGTGTGAGGTATATCCTGTGCCCAAGCAGCGAGTATTTGTCGTTCGTCGTCTCCGCCGCCGAAGAGAAATATTTTTATGTCAGGAATCAGGGCGAGTTGCTTTACCACCTGCTTCATCATTTCAAGCGGATATATTTTGCCGGGGTGTGCTGCAAACGGTGCTATTCCAATCCATTTTTCGCCTTGTTGTTTCGGGGCAGAAATGCCGGAGAAATCATCAGGATTACCCTTGCCGTCACCATAAAGCGACTTAAAGGATGTGTCGATTTTCAGCCCAAGGCGTTTGAATACATCAATGTAGCGTTCGGCGCTTTCTTCCAGAGGCTCAAACACTTTGTCAGTGCGTCGGGTAAGAAGTTTCTTGTCTGCCCGTCCTTTGTTGATGCGGGCGGCCTCAACACCGCGCAGACGGCAGAATATGTCAATCATGCGTGTGCGCAATACATCATGAAGGTCGGCAAAAGCATCAATGTGGTATTTTTGGCGGAGCTCGGAAAAAAGTCGTCTCAGTCCGGTGATGCCGGAATATTGGTGTTTGACATCCGCGCCTACCACCACGAGGTTTTCAGGAGGATTAATAAACAGTCCAGTGACTGCCGGTTTTGTCACAAAGACAACCCGGACATCGGGATTGGCGCGGCACACACCGTAAACCACGGGTATGGCCATGCACACATCGCCGAGTGCCGAAAACCGCGCCACAAGCACATTTGTGGGTGATGTAGCTGTCGGAGACAGGTTATTTGCCACCATATAGTACCGGATTGGTGTCGGGATCGTTATACATTTTCATTTGTCTATAGACTTTCATGTATTTGCGTCCGGCAGCAATGTCATCCAACAGGGTGTCAATGGCCTGCGTAAGGTCTGCGCGCTGCTCAAGGAGAACAGACAGTTTGGAATTGCAGCGGGCCTTGTGGCTGTCAGAGGCATCAGTACGCTGAGTTTCGGCCTGCATGTGATAAATCTTCAGGGCGAGTATCGACAGTCTGTCAATGGCCCAAGCAGGACTCTCAGTGTTGATGGTAGCATCGGGGAGGGGCGTTACGCCGGAGTATTTGTTGCGGAAGTAAGTGTCAAGTTCTTCCACGCAGTCGGTTCTACGCTGATTGGAGTCATCAATGCGGCGTTTGAGCTTGAGAGCCTCCACGGGATCAATATTGACATCGCGTATTATATCTTCCATGTGCCATTGCACGGCATCAATCCAGTTTTTGTGGAAGAGGGTGTGTTCAATGGTTCCTTCCTCAAACGGGTTGGGTTCGGGTGCATCAATGGAGTCAGTGTTATGATAGCATATTGTGCTGCGGTTGAATATATCGTTGCAGAGCTGTGTAAAGGTGGTCATGGATTAGTGGAGTTTAGGTTCGGGTTTAGCAAGTTTGTTGGAATAAAAATCACGAAGCAGGCTCCATTTGTAGTATGGGAAGTTTTGTGTAGCAACGGGCAGGTGGCGTTCTTTCTCATTAAGAAGCACTTTGACCAGTACGTTGTCGGGGGTAGGAGTCTGACCTTTAGGGGCATAGAATATCATCTGTATGTTTCCGCCCATAGGGAATATGTCGTAGTTGTGCCATTTGCCGGCAATTTCTTCCATGTTTTCAATCGGCGCGCCGTAATGGTCAAGTTCCATCAGGACAGTCAGCGGGAGGAGGCATGTCTCATGTCCGAAACGAAGGTTGGCACTTGGCTTGCCATAGACAATGGCTGTATCGGCACTGTGGATGATGTTGTTGAGGAGGTTGCGCTGGATGTGCTGGCCCGCGCCCGAGGAGTGTGGGGAGTTGCCGTAGCTGAGATACCAGTCGGCGTTGTCAATGGTCCAGCGGCGGGTGATTTCATCGTCAGTGAAAATGTCGTAGAATCCTTTTTGATCCTTATGGCTTTGGGAATTGGCGTTGATTATGAACAGATGCCAGAACAGGGAACCGGTGTTGAGAGAGTCCTTGGCCCATTTGGTATCGGTGAAGAGCTTTCCAATCCATTGTCCGGTGTTGGCATAAAGAGAGTCAATGCGTGGCATTCCCAAATTACGTGCCCTGTCGGTGAGCTTGCGCATGAGAGTGTCGTGATGGTTCATATAGTCCATATCGGCATAAGAAGCATCGGAGGTGATGCGCAGTTTAGGGTTGGCAGCGAGCATTTCCTGAAGCTCGTTGTCCATAGAGAGGATGCATCGGATTACCACAGTAGAACGGGCATCAATACGTGCGGAGTCGGCAAATACCTGTGGGAAATTGTGCACCATGCGCCGTGCAATGCCCCTGTGCTGTTCGGCTCCGAGAGGAGTCAGCTCGCCGTCGCGTCCCCGGGCGGCATCGGCAATCCGTGACAGTTCGGCAAGAAGTTCCTTGCCTCGCGGCGTTAGTTTGTGGCAGGAATCAGCCTTGAGCATTATTGAGACCGGGGTTGAGTAAACATACTCGCCGATATGCCAACGGCTTCCATGGCGTCCGTAGTGCTCAATGTGAAAAGGCTCATACCCCTGCGGCGCATCGGTAAGTTCGGGCAACGGCAGCTCAGGGTACGGGTAGGCATAATAATTGGATGCCATTTGTCTGTTTGCCACAGACGGTTCGGCAGCGTAAGACGCACAAGAGACTGCGAGAAGCAGCAAAGTGTGGATTAGCTTCATGACTGATTATTTGGTGCCGGGACGCGGAGTTTTGTTGGTTTCTTTGTCGCGGAAGCGGGCAAGGTTGTCGTAAAGTTCAGCGAGGTCAATCCGGCCGGCTTTCTGCATTTTTTTCAGTTCACGTTCGTTGGCTTTCTGTGTTCCAGTGCCAATGGAGCTCCAAGCTGCATCAACGACCTTTATTGCGGAGGCGTTGGTGGCTCTGCCGGGTGTAGCGAAGTATTCGTTGGAGGCTATGGCATTGATGTTGCCTTCGGTAATGGCATCGTAAAGCGCACGGTACTTGTCGGATTTCAGTTTGGAGCGTTCCCAAACGCCGGAATTGTTGAGGTATGCCAAATCGGCGGCTTCATCTTCGGGAGCAGCAGTCTGCACGGGGGTATCAACCTTGGGCGTTGTGTCCTCGTCGGCAACAGGCTGCGCCGGAGTAACGGTGTCAACACGTTCGGTAAGGGTGGTGGCGGCAGTGTCAACAGTATCGTCATCGGGAGAAGAAGATCCAATAGCTTTTGGAAGATACCATACCAAAGCAGCCGCTACGGCAACAGCCAGAATAAAGCCTACGATAGTGAGAATACGTTTGGTTTTGGGCTTTTCGGGCTGAGAGTCGGAGGTGTCATCATCGGAGTCGGAGAAATCCACTATTTCCGGCTGCACAGGTTTTTGTGGCATCGGCTTTTGTGGCTCTGTTTTCTGAGGCTCAGGCTTTTGTGACTCGGGTTTGTGCTTGACTTCGGCTACCTCCTGTCTGGCCGGTTGCGACGGTGTTTCTTGCTTGACCGGAGAAGTCATGTCAACATTGTAGGTTTCACCTCCGGGTGATGCGAGACGGTGTGCTCTGAAGCCATGAAAGTTGCCGGCACGGAGCTGGCAATATTCGGGGGAGCTTTTGCCAACAGCGATACGCTGCTCAATAACTCGCGAATCGCTGAAGTTGAGGCGCAGAAGCACACTGCTTTCTTCCTGTTCAAGGGTGAATTGCAGAGGAGTGTCAGGGGAGATTTGAGCGGGGGTGATGCTGCGCGTGGTGGAAATGAAGTTAGTGGAGGATATGCTGAGGCTTGCCACGCCCGAGGGGTGGAAATCAGTGCTTCGGAATATTATTTTGTCACCATCCATGTCGGCAGGATGACCGTTGACGGTCACTGAGAACTGTCGCACGGGAGTGCCGTCGGGCATGCTGACTTCACATTTGCAGGGGAGTGAACGGAAGTCAATGCCGGCATGCAGGGCATCTTTCACCACGAGTGCCGGCCCTTGAATGGTGGCATAGCAATTGGGCTCATCGGGAGTAAATGTGATGTCCACCGACTGGAAATGCGGCATGGAATAGGTGATGGTCAGAGGCTTGTTGGCCGGAGCGGTGTCGGTGGCAGCTGTCACATTTTTCGGGCAAACAACAGCGAGAAGAGCTTCAGGAAGCCCCTGTAAACGAGGCAGGCTGCTGTTCAGTGCCACGATTGTGGCCGGAACAACGACAATATCGGTGTAGTCGGAATATTGCGGCTGACGCGGGAATGTGAGAATACGGTTAAGCTCGGTGGGAGACACATAGGTGCGGTAGCAGATGCCGGAACGGTCAGCAGCCGGGGCGGCGCACGGACGACGGAGCGGTGCTACCGGAAATCCTATGGCGCGGATAAGATGATTGACTGTGGGTTCAGACAGCCGGTCAGTTTCACCAAGCTGGCTGCTAAGCTCGGCAAGGAGCTTTACGATAAGTCTCCCCGGGAGTAGCACATCGCTGTCAATCGAGACAGTGACAGCAAGAACGGGAGCATTGGGCGCATCGGCATGCAGAAGCGTGAAAACCAGTTTGTTTTGCCGTTGGCTAATGACATATCCGGTAGAAAAATTGGCGAACTGCTCGGCAATATTGCGACCATCAATGGCCGGGATACGCGCGGCAGCTCCCTGGGGACACGTGAACATCGTGACCATGGAACCGCCATGATCGTAGCGCACGGCCACATCTATATATGGAAATTCTGCACTCATTTTTCTGATAATAGGGTATTAAATGCAAATGTACATAAAAACCCAATACCTCGCAACAAAAAAATTGATGACAAGAGAATGAGGCAGTGTAACGGAGTTCCGCGAGGGAGAAAAATCAGATAGAGCCAAGCTCTACGGCACAAGCAACACGCTCAATTATGGCATCTTTCCGGTCTTTTTCGGGTCGGAAGTCGCCTTTGAGGTTCACTCCGAAGAAACGGCCGAATGTCTGCCAGAATCCGGCGCGGAAAGAACCAAGAAAAGCTTTGATGATAGAGTAGCTGTTTTGGTTGGTTTCGCGCTTGATGAGCTTTATAAGCATCTGAGCCTGAGATTTGGTGAATTTTTTAAGCACAGGCTTGTATTGCTTGAAGATGGCAGACTCCATGGCCTTGAGATAGTCTTCACGCTCCTTTTGAGTGGGGAAAGTTTCGATATACTCGTATGTTTCAAGCAGAGTTGCGCAGATGAGTTTGGCATACGGAAGTGTTTTCTTGACATCCCTAACGGTGCGCCAATAAAATTCTTCCTCTTTTTTGTTCTTGAACTTCAACGGTGGATAGACCACGACATCGTTGAGAACAATCATTTTTACTTCCTCACCGTCAATGTCGGTATAATAGTACCCCCTTGCACCGGGTATGCGTCCGGTGCCCACTTCGTCAGGAAGAGTGGGAGCGGAAATCTGGGCTGCTGCAATAGAAGCCAAGCACAGAATTATGCAGAGAGTCAGGCGATGAATATTCATATATTCTATTAACGCCCGTTGTGGCAATTTGTTATATTACATCTTGCCGTGAGTGGGCGGATAGTCAAGGGTGTAATGGAGTCCACGTGACTCATGGCGTTCCTTGGCCTGTCGCATGATGAGGTAGCCTACATTGATGATGTTGCGCAGCTCGCAAATTTCGCGAGAAGCCTTGGAGCATTTGAACAGGCGTTCAGTTTCCTCATAAAGAATGTCAAGACGGTTCCAAGCGCGATCAAGACGAAGGTTGCTTCTGACGATTCCCACATAGGCACTCATGATTTGCCCTACTTCCTTGATGCTTTGGGTGATAAGAACCATTTCTTCGTTATGGCGTGTTCCCTCATCGTTCCAGTCGGGCACATCATGCCGCAACTCGTAGGAATGTGAGTGCTCCAAGGCATGCTTGGCAGCGGCATCGGCATACACCACAGCCTCAATGAGCGAGTTGGACGCAAGGCGGTTGCCACCGTGAAGGCCGGTGCAAGAACATTCGCCGACGGCGTACAGGCGGTGGATGGAGGATTCGCCGTTGGTGTCCACTTTGATGCCTCCGCAGAGGTAGTGGGCGGCGGGAGCTACGGGGATATAGTCCTTGGTGATGTCAATGCCGAGGCTCAGGCATTTGGCATATATATTGGGGAAATGCTTTTTGGTTTCTTCGGGGTCCTTGTGAGTCACATCAAGGTACACATGATCATCGCCGTGAAGTTTCATCTCGGAGTCAATGGCGCGCGCCACAATGTCGCGTGGAGCGAGAGAAAGGCGCGAGTCATAGTTCTGCATGAATTCTTCCCCTTTGAGGTTGCGGAGCACCGCGCCGTACCCGCGCATGGCTTCGGTGATCAGGAATGAAGGACGGTCGCCGGGATGATAGAGGGCAGTGGGATGGAACTGGATAAATTCCATATCGCTTACGGTGCCTTTGGCGCGATACACCATGGCTATTCCGTCGCCGGTGGCAACAAGCGGGTTGGTGGTAGTGGTGTAAACGGCACCGACACCACCGGTGGCCATGAGGGTGACACGAGCAAGGAACTTGTCAACGCTGCCGTTGTCGAGATTGAGCACGTACGCTCCGTAGCAAGTGATGTCGGGTGTACGTCGTGTAACAATCTTGCCCAAATGGTGCTGGGTTATTATCTCAATGGCAAAATGATGCTCAAAAATGGTGATGTTGGGGTTGTTTTTTACGGCTTTGATGAGGCTTTGCTGAATTTCGTATCCGGTGTTGTCGGCATGGTGCAGGATGCGGAATTCGCTGTGGCCGCCTTCGCGGTGTAGGTCAAAAGAGCCGTCTTCCTTTTTGTCAAAATCCACTCCCCACTCCAGCAGCTGACGAATTTGTTCGGGTGCATTAGTGACCACTTTTTCCACAGCTTCGGGATTAGAGAGCCAGTCACCGGCTACCATAGTGTCGTGGATATGTTTCTGAAAGTCATCTACTTCCAGGTTGGTAACAGAAGCTACGCCACCTTGAGCAAGAGCGGTGTTTGCTTCATCGAGCGTGGTTTTGCATACCAAAGCCACTTTGCCGCCTTTAGCGGCCACTTTCAGAGCGAAGCTCATACCGGCAATGCCGGAACCAATCACGAGATAATCAAATTCGTAGGTCATAGTGAGGGAGAAGGGAGGTGAATGCTGATTATTTTTTAGTTACGTTGACTTTGATGGTAGGAGGTAATGTGGCCTCACGTTCAGCCACGGCATCAACCACCTCATGGGCAAGATGCAGAAAAGCGTGGGCAGTAACGGTGTCGGCGAGAGCAATGGGATGGCCGTTGTCGGAATCATCGCAAATGCTCTGAACCAAAGGAATCTGGGCCAACAGGCGCACATGAAGCTCGCGGGCAAGCTCAACGGCACCTTCACGGCCAAAGAGGTAGTAACGCTCGTCAGGATGCTTCTCGGGGGTGAACCATGCCATGTTCTCTACAAGTCCGAGAATGGGAACATTGACTTTTTCGCCCGTGAACATGGCAATGCCTTTGCGCGCATCGGCCAGAGCTACTTGCTGCGGTGTGCTGACAATGACAACCCCGGTGATGGGAAGAGTCTGGACGAGAGTGAGGTGTATGTCGGAAGTGCCCGGCGGCATGTCAATGACGAAATAGTCAAGGTCGCCCCAATCGGCTTCCTCAATCAGCTGTCGCAGAGCGTTGGATGCCATTGAGCCGCGCCAAAGCACGGGACTGTTCTTGTCAACAAGAAAGCCTATGGACAGGAGCTTTACTCCATAGCGTTCGGTGGGGATGATAAGCTGCCGTCCGTCAACTTCATGCATATAAAGCTGTTCGTCCTCTATGCCAAACATTTTAGGTACACTCGGGCCGAATATGTCGGCGTCAAGAAGCCCTACCTTGTAGCCTTCGCGAGCAAGAGCGACGGCAAGGTTTGCGGCAACTGTGGATTTGCCTACTCCACCTTTGCCGGATGAGACTCCGATGATGTGTTTTACACCGGGCAGTACCTGAGGCTTCTGTTGCGGGGTGATGTCAGGTACCTTGGTGTGTATGGTCACTTTCACTTCAGGTGAAATGTAGGTGTGAATGGCAGCTTCGGAGGCTTTAATCAGAGATTTAATGAACGGATCGGTGGGTTTGGTGAATACCAGAGAGAATTCCACCGAAGAACCGGAAATGCGTATGTCGTCCTCAACCATGTTGAGGGATACTATGTCCTTGCCGTTGCCGGGGTAGCGCACATTGCGCAGGGCATCAAGAATGAGGGCTGGATAGAGTGTTTCCATATCGGATAAAAATAATTATTCTGTGATATCCTTTGGCGTGACAACCGGGTTGCAAAGCCAAGGGCATTGGACCTCACCACGTGAGTAACTGCGGTAGGTGTCATGTTCTATCTCTACCTGTGGTTCGCGCAGGTCGGTATCAGCTGGCAGCTTCAATGCTATATATTTAATGGTGAGTCCACGGTCAAGCCACTGCTGCTCGTAGTGAGTGCGAATGCCGAGAATGGGGTTTCCCGCATGTGTAAGGTAAAGATCCTTTGTGTTCTCTATGACAGGGAGATTGTTTTCTTTGGCCAGTTCGCAGGTGTAGGTGTAGAGGAAAGGACTGTCGGTTTTGAGATGAATTAACCCTCCGGGCTTGAGTATGCTTCGGTAAAGCTGCAAGAAACGTGTGGATGTGAGGCGTTTGCGCACTTTCTTCATCTGAGGGTCGGGAAAAGTGATCCAGATTTCACTTACCTCACCCGGGGCAAAAAAGTGACTCAGAAGCTCAATGTCGGTGCGCAAAAAGGCCACGTTGCCGAGCTGCATCTCGCGAACCCTGCATGCACCGGTCCACATGCGAGCACCTTTTATATCCACGCCTATGAAATTCTTGTCGGGATGCTGCAAGGCAAGCCCCACGGTGTATTCTCCTTTGCCGCATCCAAGCTCCAGCACAATGGGGTTGGAATTATGAAAGAAATCGTCATTCCATGAGCCACGGAAAGGAAAGTTGCCTTTCTGAAGCTCTCCAAAGGGGTATTGAAGCACAAAATCCATTGTGCTCATGTCGGAGAATTTCTTGAGTTTGTTTTTGCCCATAAGCAGTGATGAATAGTGAGTGCAAAAGTAATAAAAATCCCGAAGCTTGAAAACTTCGGGATTATATTTGAGAGATAAGCAGTAGCCTATACAGTGAGGATTTCTTTCTCTTTGGCGGCGAAAAGCTCATCAATTTTCTTAAGATATTTGTCATGAAGCTTTTGAGCGGTGGCTTCGGCATCTTTTTCGGTGTCTTCCGGAAGACCCTGCTTTATGGCTTTCTTGAGACCTTCAATAGCTTCGCGACGAGCGTTGCGTACAGAAACTTTGGCGGTTTCGGCTTCGGCCTTGCTCTGCTTAACGAGGGTTTTGCGGCGCTCCTCGGTGAGAGGCGGGATGCTGAGGCGAATCACTTCGCCGTTGTTTTCGGGAGTGATGCCAAGCTCGGAGTTGATGATTGCTTTTTCAATTTCTTTGAACATGGCCTTTTCCCAAGGGGTTATGGCAATTGTGCGTGCATCGGGCACGGATACGTTGGCCACATTGGAGATGGGAACGGCACTGCCGTAGTATTCCACACGAATGCCGTCAATGATTTTGGGATTGGCTTTGCCGGCACGGATGTGAGCAAGGGATTCGTCGAGGTATGCGACTGCGAGTTCCATTTTTTCCTCGGCGGGGTTGAGATAATCTTTAACGTCCATATATAGCTGTTTTTTTGATTAATATACTAATGTGCCGATAGGCTCACCTGCAAGCACTTTGGCAAGGTTGCCACGTGTGTCCATGTCGAATACAACGATAGGCATCTTGTTTTCTTTGCAAAGGGCAGTCGCGGTGAGGTCCATTACTTTGAGTCCCCGGGTGTAAACTTCATCGTAGGTGATTTCGGTGAATTTTACGGCATCGGGATGTTTTTCGGGGTCGGCAGTGTATATGCCATCCACACGAGTGCCTTTGAGCATCACATCAGCTTCAACCTCTACAGCGCGTAGGGCACTGCCGGTGTCGGTGGTGAAGAAGGGGTTGCCTGTTCCGCCGGAAATTATGGCAACAGTGCCTGCTTGCAGTGCTTCAATGGCACGCCACTTGCTATAGTGCTCGCCAATAGGAAACATGTTGATGGCGGTGAACACTTTGGCCGGCTGTCCGGCGGCTTCGAGAGCGGAGCTGAGAGCAAGAGAATTGATAACAGTGGCAAGCATGCCCATCTGGTCGCCCTTGACGCGGTCAAACCCTTTGGATGCGCCCTGAAGGCCACGGAAAATATTGCCTCCTCCAATTACAATTGCCACTTGTACGCCGTTCTGAACGGCTTGTGCTATTTGTTCGGCATAGTCGGCAAGACGCTTGGTGTCAATGCCGTAGTGCTGCTCGCCCATAAGGGATTCGCCACTGAGCTTAAGGAGCACACGGGAGTATTTGGTTCTCATATCATTTAACTCTTTTAATCAGAAATATTTCGGTAGGGAAGTGGTCGGAGTATCCGTTGAGCCATCTGCCGGCAGAATAAGTGCGGAGCGGCTGGTCGCTGTTGTCCTGACGCAGGAAGTTGAAGTTGTTGACTTTGCATTTCCAGTATTCAAGACCCGAGGGAGTATTGTTTTCTTTAAGAACCGTGCCACCTACGATGATTTGGTCAAAAAGGTTCCAAGCTCCTTTGTAAGCGAGTGTACCGATGCCTTTGTCCAGCATTTTCCACCACGGGTTGTAGAATCCGTGGTCGGCCACCTTGTCGGGGTTTTTCACTGCGCCGAGTACTTTGGCGCAAGATTTGTCGTAAGGGTCATCGTTGAGGTCGCCCATAATTACAACAGCCTGTTTCGGGTCAATAGCCCATACGCTGTCGGCGATATGTTTGCTGAGTGCGGCAGCGGCTTCACGTAAGTGAGAGGATTGCTCCTGACCGCCAAGTCTTGAAGGCCAATGGTTGACTATAATGCTTATGCGCTCGCCGCCAAGCAAACCGGTGACGCACATCTGGTCGCGGGTGCGGAAATTATCAAACCCTTCTTTAGGGATTTTGAGAGTGTGATTAGTTACGTTTTCTACTTTAAAAAAGCGTGGATTATATAGCAGGGCAACATCCACTCCACGACGGTCGGGGGAGTCATGATGGATGACCTGGAACATGGATTTGCGTATGGCGGGTTCCCGTACAAGGTCGTCAAGAACAGATTTGTTCTCAATTTCGGAAACACCGATTATTGCCGGTCCAAGAGGTGTGGTTTCTGTTTTCATGGCCTCAATGGCGCGGGCAAGGTTCTGAAGCTTGGCGCGGTATTTACGCCCATCCCACTGGCGAGAACCATTAGGAGAAAACTCCAAGTCGTAGTTGCCATTGTTGTTGATTGTGTCAAAAAGATTTTCAAGGTTATAAAAAGCCACACCATATACGGCTATTTTGCCCTGGGCGTGGATATTGGCCGGAATGCAAAGTGTAAGGACCATGCATAGGGGCAAGAGAAAACGGGTTATGGGTTTCATATGTAATGAAGGGTTGTTGAAATTTTGCGTAAATATAACCATAAATCCCGATACAATTTATAATTCGCGAGTCATAATTCGCAGAAGAAGTCAAAAAAAGCAGCCGAACTCGTATGGAGGCAGCTGCTGTGTGTGATTGTGTTGAAGGTTTACTTGATGTTTTCGTAGTCGCGGAGTGCCTGTTCAAACCGTGCGTTTACATCGCTCATAAGATATAGCCCGTCAGTGTTTTTCTGCAGTCCTTTAAGGGTGAGAGGATATATTATTGGAGGGTTGTTGAGATCAAGTAGTTCCATGTTGCGGAGCTGGTCAACACTCTGGTACACGATGTTGATGTCGGCATATTCCTTGCCGTCGGCACCGAGGAATTTTTCTATCACGATTTTGGAGCCGATGGGGGTTTTCTTTTCAATGGCATTGGGGAGTTCGTATTCTTCTACGCCCAGAGCGGTGGCAACAGAAGAGAGGTTGCTGTCGTGGCCCACAAGGAAAGTGAATTTGCGTGCCGGTGAACGGAGTTCATCATACATGTACTGGATGAGAGGATGGGCCACGTTGGCGGCCACGATGGGGGCGGTGAAGAGCACATCCTGATATGTGTCCTTGACATGGGCTATTTTTTCCCAATCCTTGCGGGAGATGTTGTGACCGAAAGCTGCCTTGAGAGTATCGGGCTGCTCATAATACTGGAGGATGAGGGCATCGGAAGCCGAGTTGAGTTCCTTGAGTGCGGATCCGGATTTTAGGCGCGGTTCCTGATACACTTCCCATAGGAGTTCGGTATCGTAATTGTTGAGGGCATTGAGTTTGGGATTTTTCTCTTTGGCCATGGGCGATTCATCCACATCAAGCACTTCGGTGATCATTGCATAGTCGGGAGCTATTGCCTCGTTGATGCCCTTTATGCCTTTTTTCCCTCCCATTGCCTTGATTTGCTCCATGGCTGTGGCTATGAATTCTGGCGACACCTTAGTGAGCTGGGGATTGAAGAGGGGATCCATTTTGCTGGGCATGTAGCGGTGAATAACCTTTATACCCCCTACGGGCATGAAGCCAGAAGTGAAGTATTGGGCAGTGGCTATGCAACGCTGCATGGAGTTTGCAATCACGTTCACATCATCGGCATCGGGTGTGTGGTTGACGGGGAAAAGACCGGCATCCTCGGCCCATTTGCGGAAATATTGCCCCATTTGGGTTTCCAAGACTCCACCGCGTAGGGTGAGCTCGCTCTTGGGGGCGGTCCATTCGGTCCATTTATGGGGAGTCATTCGTCCCAGATCGCTCTTGCTGTCGCTGAGCGGGGAGCGGATGTTGTGGCGGCTGAGTACGACGGCTTCTTTAAGCTGATATTTCTGTTTGAATTCCGGAGAGCGTTGAGCTTGCGCGGCCAGTAGAGACGGAAAAGCGACAGCAAGGCAAAGCGTCAACGCAATAAAAATAGTTCTCATGTGAAATTACATTATTAAGGTAAAATATGTGATTGAGAAAAGGTGTATAGCAATAATCGTCTTCAATGTAAACATGGGATACAAAAAAATGTTTTGAAAAAATGGAACATTTTCAGGCGAGGGGATGTTAGACAATCGTATCAAGCAATAATCATCGCATTTGTCAACCCATACCATTAAGAACAAATCCACTAAAGATTATGCGCACCACAAAGGTTACGCTCGTTGCCGCACTGATGGCGGTCATGGGCACATTCAACGCTTCTGCTGCCTTTGACAGCATACCTTCATTAAAAATCAATAAAGTGAATATCACTCCTACGGGCCGTGTGCTGTTGGATGGAGCATTCTTCATGCCCGGCGGCGACGGGCTCAATGCAGGTGTGGCAATCCCGGACATACGTGTCGGCGCCAAGGTGAACTACGGCAACTGGGATGCCAAGATAGATGTGGGATACGGTTTCGGAAAAATCAGCATGAAGGATGTGTATATCCAATATAAATTCAATGAAGCCAACTTGATACGCGGCGGTTATTTCGTACACCAGTTTGGTTTGAATGCGGCTACCTCCAGCTCTATGAAACCGGCGATGGAAGCGCCCACCAGCGACAATTTCTTCCAGGCCACGGGGCGTAATATCGGTATCATGTATGTGTATGACAAAGGTGACTTCTTTGCCGGAGTAAGTGCAATCATAGCAGGTACATCGCTGACTACTCCCGCAAACGAACAGGGAAAGGTGAGCTATGGAGGCCTGACGCGTTTGGTTTACCGTCCGTGGCACAGCACCGGTATTGTGGGTCAGGTGGGTGTATCGGGATGGATACAGAGCGCATTGCACAAGTCAGTGGAAGAGGATGGCGTGATTATGCCCGGTGAGGGGTATTTCAATTACAATGCCACATTCCCCACCCGTGTGTGCAAAACCACGATGATAGGTGCAAGTGTAAGCGATGCACGCAATGTATTCAAATTCACACCGGAACTGCTTGTGGCAAAGGGCAGAGTGGCTCTTGAAGGGCAGTATTATTATATGAACGTGAAACGCAAAAACGGTTTGTCATCTTATAAAGCAAGTGGCGTTTACGGATTGCTTCGCGGTGTCCTGATAGGTGGTGACTACGGTTATTCGCATGCCGATGCCGGACTTGCCACGCCGGCTCCAAAAACACTGGAAGTGGTAGCCGGTTACAATTACACCGATGCAACATGCGGCAAAGCGGGTATCTATGGGGGGCGCACCAACGATGCCTCCATCACATTCAACTATTATATAAACAAGTATGTGATAGCCCGTCTGCGCTACAGTTACACCAACGTGGAAGGAAGCGATGTGATGCGTGACCGCCATGTCAACACCATTCAGGCGCGTATCCAGTTCAAGTTCTAAGGAATTTTGATTTACCGAATATGACAGGTTTTATAGGTCTATATTTTATAGATTTTATAGAACCTGTTATCTTTGCATTGGATTTTCTGACACGTAAGCATCATGATTAAGAATTTGCTTTTTGATTTAGGCGGCGTGATAATGGATATACGCCGTGAGAATTGTGTGAAGGCAATGAAGGCCATAGGAATGGCTGATGCCGACGAGTATTTGGGAGAATATTCCCAAAAGGGTCCGTTTGCCAAAATAGAGAACGGTGAATGGGACGAGAAGCAGTTTCATGACGGAATCCGCGAAATCATAGGGACGAAGGTGAGCGACGAGCAGATAAATGCAGCGTTCAATGCGTTTCTGATAGGGATACCGGAAGAGCGGCTCAATGAGCTGGTGAAGCTTCATGAGAGGTTTGCAATATATATGCTGAGCAATACCAACCCGATAATGTGGAGAATGAAGATAGCCGATGAGTTTGCCAAGCAGGGACACGATGTGAATTATTATTTTGACGGCGTGGTGCGCAGCTACAAGGCCGGGTGCATGAAGCCTGCCAAAAAGATATTTGAGATAGTGGAACAGAAGTTCGGTATCCGTCCTGAGGAAACAGTGTTTTTTGATGATTCACAGCGAAATCTTGATGCGGCTGCCGAGATGGGATTTCACACTATACTTGTAAAGCCGGGCGATGAGTTCTATGCATTGCTGGCCAAAAGCGGTTATATAAACTGATGGCCATACTGACCCGCAAAGATGCCACCAAGCGGCGCATTGCGTCAGTAGGAATGATGGACGGCGTACACGCCGGTCACCGTTTTCTGCTTGATTTTCTTCGTGCGCAAGGAGACCAGCTTAATTTAAGGGCGGCAGTTGTGACTTTTGAAGATCATCCGCTCATGACCGTAGCGCCTGACCGTGCGCCGCAGTTGCTCACCACACCCGAACAGAAACTGGATATGCTGAGCAAAAGTGTGGTGGATGATGTGATAGTGCTTAACTTCAATCATAGGATGAGCCGCATGAGTGCGTCAAAATTTTTGGAAATGCTGCACGACAGGTGGGGTATAGATGCGCTTGTGGTAGGATTCAACAATCGTTTCGGACGCGACAGGAAAGAAGGGATAGATGCGTATCGAGCCATAGGCGAGAAGATAGGCATGAAGATTATCGAAGCCCCCGAGATGACGGCAGAGAACGGTCAACCGTTAAGCTCAAGTGCAATACGCCAATGCATACAGCAGGGTAATATGGAACAGGCCGCCGTGATGCTCACGCATCCCTACACTATGATCGGTAAGGTGGTGCATGGCCAAGCCCTCGGGCGTAAAATCGGGTTCCCGACAGCCAATATTGATCCCGAGACACCACGGCAACTTGTGCCTAAGAGCGGGGTCTATGCCGCATGGGTGGTGACTCCTGATGGCAGGAAAAATGCCGCAATGGTGAATATAGGTGTGCGGCCAACTGTGAGCGGCGAGGGAAGCGAACCGACGATAGAGGCACATATAATAGATTACACGGGTTATTTGTATGACGAGAATGTGAGCGTGGAGTTTGTGGCGAGACTCAGGGACGAGAAAAAGTTCAAAAATATGGACTCTCTTGTCAAGCAGTTGCACAAGGATGAAAATAAGGTGCGTAAAATGTTGCTATGATACAACTAAAATAATTCCCGAGTGTTATATCCTCAGCTAAAAGAGGTGTAATAATCAAGCATTTAATAATTTTTTATTAAAAAAGTGCTCGCAAGGGGGATATTTCTCCTATCTTTGTGCCCGATTATGCACTCAGTATATATATAATGTGCAACAAATCAAACTAACAAAACCTAACAGTTATGGAATCAAAAGAACTTGATCGTATCAGCTATGCTTTGGGATTAAGCATGGGTAATAATTTCCGTTCAAGCGGTATAGAAAAAATCGATGTGAAAGATTTTGCCGACGGCGTAGCAGCAGTGTTTTCAGGAGAAAAACCCCGCATGACATACGATGAGGCAAAGGCCGAAATACAGAAATTTTTTACAGCAATGGAAGAGCGTCAGCGTGCAGCAGCCGAGGAGATCGGAAAAGTCAACGCAGCAGCCGGAGAAGAATTTCTTGGTAAGAACGGTCAGCGTTCAGAAGTCAAAATCACAACAAGCGGACTGCAGTATGAGGTACTGGAAGAAGGCACAGGTATACAGCCTAAGGCCACTGACCGCGTGATGGTGCATTACACCGGCAAACTTATTGACGGAACAGTATTTGACAGCTCAGTGGAGCGTGGCGAGCCGGCTACATTCGGCGTGACACAGGTTATCCCCGGCTGGGTAGAGGCATTGCAGCTGATGAAGGAAGGCGCAAAATGGCGTCTGTTCATCCCAAGCAATCTGGCTTATGGACCCAACGGCGCCGGCGGAGTGATAGGCCCGAATGCCACTCTTATATTTGATGTGGAGCTTATAAAGGTGTTTCCCGCCTAACAAAGAATGAAGATGATAAAGAAATTGTTACTTCTTTTGGCGGTAGTGATGTGCGTGGGCCAAGCCCGTGCAGTGTCACCGCTCACCACATGGGAAAGCGACTCAGTGTCGGCAGCTCTTGCCGGAGTGTGGGGCGATTATTTTGCCAAAAGAGGCTCCATGAGCGATGCTCCCAGCAAAGCAGCCTATCTGGCGGGTCTTAAGGCCGCCCTTTCGGCTGCCGACAGTACTGCCGCATATGCCGAAGGCGTGGAGTCGGGAGTACTTGTGAACACTCGTCTGCACCAGATAGAGCAGATGGGCAACATGAAGATTGACCGCGCGCGTTTTTTGCAAGAAGTAGAGAAGATACTTTCCGGAGAACCGGCCCAATACACAGCTGATAAAGGTAACGAATACATGGAGCAGCTGATGTATCGCCGCAATTATCGAGGCAATGAGGTGATTGCAGGTGAGGCAATGATGGATTCGGTGGCAAAAATCCCCGGAATTGTAAAAACGCCTAACGGAGTGTTCGTGCAGATACTTACCGAAGGCGAAGGAAATTATCCGAAAGAGGATTCAAGCGTCAAACTGATGTATATCGGCAAACTGCCGAGCGGCAAAATTTTTGACGGCACCCGCGATATGCCTGAGACCATGTCGCTGACACGTGTCATTCCCGGTTTTCGCGAGGGTGTAATGCATATGAAGCCGGGTGGTAAATACCGCATGTGGGTGCCTTCAAATCTGGGCTACGGCTCCATAGGAGTGCCCGGTACCATACCCAGCAACTGCGTGTTGCAGTTTGATGTGGATTTGCGTGATTTTTTCAATGAATAACAAACTATCAAATAAATTTTTATAATCGATTATGAAAAAAATTTTATGTGTAATGGGTGTAGCCGCACTTATGCTCGGCGCATCCTCGTGCTCCAAGAGTGGCAGCACAGCTTCTACTCCCGAAGCCGATTCACTCGGTATCACCATGGGTAAGGCTATCGGTATGAGTATCGGTGCAGATTTCAAAACAATGCCTGAAGCAGACAAGGCTAAATTCAACAAAGATCAGTTCCTTGCCGGTTTGAAGACTGTGCTTTTGGCAGACACCGCCAATATGGCATATCTCCAGGGTGTAAGCGTGGGTATGAACATGCTCATGCAGCTCATGCAGATGAACACAGACAGTGTGCAGGTGAACCGCGATCTTCTTTACAAGAATTTTGCAGAATATTATAAACTTGACAGCGTAAGCGCCGACCAGCAGCAGGCAATCCAGATGGAATATCAGACCCTGATGCAGAGCGTACAGGCCAAGGCTATGGCACGTTATCAGGCACGCCAGCAGGCTGCCCAGCAGGCAAAGCAGGTTCAGGGCGACAGCATTGAAGCAGCCGACAAAGCTTACATGGAGAAAGTGAAAGCTGCTGATCCTGAAATCAAGACCACAGAAGACGGCCTGAGCTACAAGGTGATTGCCAACGGCACCGGCGCCAAGGCTAAAGACGGCGACACCGTAATGGTGAAATATGTAGGTAAACTTACCAACGGCACACAGTTTGACGCCAGCGGTGACGAACCCGTGCGCATGAATGTGAACGGTGTTGTTCCCGGTTTCAAAGAAGGCCTCAAGATGATGTCTCCGGGCTCAAAGATGATTCTTTATATCCCCGGTAACCTTGCTTATGGTCTGAACAGCCCGAGCCCCGCTATTCCTCCTATGAGCACACTGGTGTTTGAGGTAGAGCTGGTAGATGTAAATCCTTCCAAATAATCTGTCTGAACAGTATAAATCAAGGGGACGCGCCGAAATTGGTGCGTCCCCTTTTTGTTGTGAACTGCCGGTTGTCAGCCAAGTACGGATTGGTAAACATCCATTATGCCATTTGCAAAATTGGAGCGTGAAAAGCGTTGCACCCATTCCTTTCCCGCGCGTACCATGTCGGCACGCAACTGAGTGTCAAAAAGGAGCCGGGACGCAGCATCGGCAAACTCATTAGGGAAATCGGGCCGGACATATAAGGCCCCCGGGCCTCCGGCTTCCTCAAGGCATGAGCCGGTAGCGGCTATGACAGGAGTGCCACTGTTGATGGCCTCAATAACGGGTATGCCGAAACCCTCGTAGTGCGAAGGGTATGCGGCTATGGTGGCAAGAGAATATACAGCCGGGAGGAAGCAGCTTTCAACAAACGGCAATATCTTTACCCTTTGCTCAAGGTTGAGTCTGCGTATTTCGCGTCGGATAAGATCATCGTAGCCCATGCGTCCGCGACCGATTATTACGAGGCTGACATCTTTTGTCAGGTAGCTCATGGCCCGGACGGCAAGTAGCTGGTTTTTGCGAGGCTCAATCGTGCCTACCATTGCTATGAAGGTGTCGGGAAGGTCAAACAGCTTCTTTACGGCTGCTTGTCGTTCGGGGGAAACAGGCCGGGTAAATACCGGATTGCATCCTTGGTAAACAACCGAAATTTTTGACTCGGGAATATGATAGAGGTCAATGAGGTCGCGTTTGGTACATTCGCTTATGGCTATGACATGTGATGCGTTGAGCGCGGCATGACGGAATTTGTAATCGTAAATTTGGCGGTCAATGGCTTTGTATCCCTCGGGACAACGCCGAAAAATAAGGTCATGTATGGTGACAACCGACGGGATGCCTGAGCGCGCAATGTCAAGCGGAAGCTCATTGCTGAGTCCATGAAACAGCTGAACTCCGTTACGAGCCAGCTGGCGTGTGATGCCGTTGCGCACACGCCAAATCGCGGAAGCATGTTGCCACAGGTTGGTGTCGGGGCCCAAAAGCTGTACGTTGGGCCTGCTTAACAAAGTCCGGACGCGCTCAGTGTTGTGTGTGTGAGGAGCATAGAGCATGTAGTTGTGCATGGGGTAGAGGTCGGAGAGGACATCCACCACAAGGCGGCTGTAATTGCCGAGTCCGGTGTTGTTTGCTACTGCGCGTTTGGCGTCGAAACCTATATTGAGATGCTCCATGCCACAAAAGTAAGAATTATTTGTTTATATTTGTAACAAAAAGAGATATCGTATGAATAGCAAACCAAAATTAGTGATTTCCACCGGTGCCGGAATGAGTGCCGAAAGCGGATTGAGTACGTTTCGCGACAGTGGCGGCCTGTGGGACAATTACAATGTGATGGATGTGGCAAGTGCCGATGGATTTGCCCGAAATCCAGAGCTTGTGCATAAATTTTACAATATCCGCCGCCGTGAGCTTATGAACGTGGAGCCTAACGAAGGACACCGCGGGCTGGTGGAGCTTGAAAAATGGTATGACACTTATGTGATAACGCAGAATGTGGACAACCTGCATGAGCGCGCCGGCAGCAGCAATGTTGTGCATCTGCATGGCGAGCTGATGAAGATACGCTCACTTACACATCCGGAAAGAGTGTATGAGCTTGGTCCGGACAATCTTGAAACGACTGTGGACACTGTGGACAAATACGGAGACCATGTGCGTCCGCATATAGTGTTTTTTCAGGAGGCGGTGCCAATGTTTGAAAGAGCTGTGGAGCTTGCCGAGGAGGCTGATGTGTTTGTGGTTATAGGCACTTCGCTCGTGGTGTATCCGGCAGCTGCGCTTTTGCATTATGTGCGTCGCGGCATACCGGTGTATTACATAGACCCCAATCCGGCTCCTGTGCCGGACGGCGTAACCGTGCTTAAGATGGGTGCGAGTGAGGGAGTCCGCAAGCTTGTGGAGATACTTCGCCCAAAATAAAGCAGTTCCGAAACGCATTTACATTTGCAAACGCTTCGCTATCCTCGGATAAGCGAGGCGTTTGTTGTTGAAATACAGGCGCGTGGATGGGTGTTGATAACTTATTTGAATAAGGGGTTAAAATTTTGGTGTTTCTATTTGTAAATTACCGATAAAAATAACTAATTTTACATCCTAAGACATGGTTTGTACAATAGGCTGAATATCAATAGATTATGGAGTCAGAGGTATATCATATTCCCGCATTGCTATCAGAAACGATAGAGGCACTTCAGGTGCGTCCGGATGGAGTGTATGTTGACGCCACGTTTGGCGGTGGCGGTCATTCCATGGCAATAATGGAGCGTCTGAGCCTGAGCGGGCATCTGTATTCGTTTGACCAAGATGATGAGGCCGTGAGCCGTGCGCCTAAGGACGAGCGGTTTACAATCGTTTACAGCAACTTCAGGTTTCTCCGCAATTTCATGCGCTATTACGGCGTGGAAAGTGTGGACGGCGTGTTGGGAGACCTTGGGGTGTCGTTTCATCATTTTGATGCTGCGGAACGCGGATTTTCGTTTCGTCAGGACGCACCTCTTGACATGCGCATGAATCGCCACGGAGCGCGGACGGCAGCCGATCTGCTTGCCACATTGAGTGAAGAAGAGCTGGCAAATGTGCTGTATCTCTACGGCGAACTCAAGCAGTCGCGCCGCATGGCATCGGCTATTGTGAAAAGTCGTGAGGCCGGCAAGCCTGTACATACCACCGGCGAGCTGCTTGAGCTGATCAAGCCGATGATCAATCCCCGGCAGGAGAAGAAGGAGCTTGCCATGGTTTTTCAGGCATTGCGTATTGCCGTCAACGGCGAGCTGACAGCATTGGAAGAGTTTCTCATGCAGGCTTGCGAGCTTCTGAAACCGGGAGGAAGACTTGCCATCATCACCTATCATTCGCTTGAAGACAGGCTGGTGAAAAACTTCATGCGCAGCGGCAACATACGCGGCGAAGTGGAAAAAGATTTTTTCGGGCGGTCGGCATCTCCGCTCAAAATGCTCGGAAGCAAGCCTATAGTGCCGAGTGCAGAAGAGGTGGAACGAAATCCGAGATCACGCAGCGCAAAACTCAGAGTGGCAGTGAAGTTATAGCAACATAATACAGAATTGCAGAATCATTATCATCGCAATGGCAAAAAACAATCAAAATAAAAGACAGACAAAACACAAGGCATCGTTATGGAGCAAACTGTTCCATGGTCGTGTTGTGTCAAGCGATTTTTTTGCCCGCAACTGGCTCGTCATAGCACTGGTGGTAATATTTGTAATGGCTTATATCTCGTCGAACTATACCAACAAAATCAAGCGTGAGCAGGTGGCGAGTTACAAAGCGCAGAGCGAGGTGATGAAAACAGAGCGCAACCGCGCACGCAGCAAATATATGGGCAAAGTGCGCGAGTCGGCCATGCAGCATCTTGTTGATTCGTTGCATTTGGGACTTCAGGTGCAGGACGATCCTGCATTTGAGGTGAAAGGACATACAAAGAGAACATCAGAATGACAGTATAAACCGGGATATAGTTATGAAAAGAGAAAACAGACATAATATATTGCTGCGTTATGCATTCATTCTGATATGCATATTGCTGATGGCGGCCGCCATTGTGTACAAGCTCATTGACAATACGGTGATTTCAGCTCCGGAATGGAACAAAAAAGCGATGACCGAATTATCGCGTACAGAAAAAATCATGCCCGAGCGCGGCAACATACTTGCGTCGGACGGCAGTGTACTTGCCACAAGCCTGTGGTTTTACACGGTGAGGATAGATTATCGATGCGAAAAATTTGCTGAGGACACATTGCGCAAAAATATTGTGCCGCTCGGAGATTCGCTTGCCAAATATTTCCCGGTGCGCAATTCCAAAGAGTGGCAGAAACATCTGCTGGCACCACTGGACAAACCGGCAGAAAAACGCTCGCGTCACCACAAGCTGATAAGCAATCTGAGCGAAAGTGAGTGTGACATGATAGCTCATTTCCCGTTTTTCAAGGTCGGTAAACGCTCGGGAATGGTGCGTGAGAAATATTTGAAACGTATCAATCCTTACGGAGATATGGCACGCCGCAGTATAGGCGGAGTGGGGGCGACAAAGGAAAACAGTGAAGTTCACGGAATTTCCGGTCTTGAAAAAGCACTTGACTCGCTGCTGTACGGTAAAGCCGGTGTTGCCAAAAAGGTGCCGCTGACCCGCCAGATTACCAATTGGGCCGACACGCCGGCCGTGAAAGGATTTGATATCCGCACCACAATAGATATAAAAATGCAGGATATTGTGGAAAACGAGCTTAACAATATGCTTGAATACTGCAATGCCGACTGGGGCGTGGCAGTGCTCATGGAGGTAAGCACGGGCGACATAAAAGCAATATCAAACCTTGAGAAAAATCCTAACGGAAGCGGCTATATAGAAGGAATGAACCGTGCCGTGTTGGGTTATGAACCCGGCTCGGTGGTTAAAACCATATCAATGCTCTTGGCACTTGAAGACGGTATCGTGACCAATGTAAACGAGGTGATACCCACGGGGCGCTCATGGGCGTATGCCGGAGGCCGTCCCATCACAGATGCCCACGGTGTGGGATCGGTGACGGTGGGCGAGGTGATAGAGCGGTCGTCCAATATAGGAATGGCAAAAATCATAACACGCCGCTATGATTCGCATCCGGGAGGTTACTATGCAAGACTGAAGGAGATAGGTTTTCTTGAGCCTATGCATACCGGCATAGCCGGTGAAAGAGTGCCTAGAGTGGACAGTGTGCCATCCGATCGCGGAGGGCGTATAGCACTGTCGCGCCAAAGCTATGGTTATGCAACCGAGATACCGCCTCTTTACACACTGTCGATATACAACGCCATAGCCAACGGCGGAAGATATGTGCGCCCGAGACTCGTGAGCGGATTGATAGGCGAGGGTGTGGACACAGTGTTTCCTGTAACATACATCAGAGACCGGATATGCAGCGAAACCAATGCTGAAAAGCTCCGCAATATGCTGACAGCTGTGGTATGGGGAGACCATGGTACCGGGCGGCGCCTGCGTGACAAGCGCGTGGCTATAGCCGGAAAGACGGGGACATGCTACATGATAGACAACGGAGCCTACAACACATCGCGCAAACGCTTGGCATTTTGTGGATTTTTCCCGGCTGAAGCACCAAAATACTCATGTATAGTGCTGACGGCAGCGCCGAAGCAAAATGCCATGGGGGCCGCGAGCACCAGCGGCGAAGTGCTGAAAGGTGTGGCATTGAAAATGTATTCACGCGGGATGCTCGGTCCGGGTCCGGACTATCATACCGGCGAACAATCGTCTCCCACGCTGTATGCATCGCTCAGAAGTGACAATGTGAACCGTGTGACAAAGGATCTCAACATAAAGTCGCGACAAGTGCTCCGCACACCCCAAAAAACGAGAAAGGGAGTGCCCGATGTACACGGGTACGGACTGCGCGATGCCATACTGGCACTTGAGCGAGCCGGATACAATGTGAAATACACCGGTGTAGGATATGTTTCAGGACAAAATCCTGTTCCGGGAGCATCCGTAGCCAACGGCTCAGTGGTGCATTTGAGATTAACAGAATAAATCATAACCCCAACCGCATAAAGAATATGAAATCATTATCTGACCTGCTCTCGGCAATAGAAGTAGAGCAAATAATAGGAAGCGACAGTAAGGAGATAACCTCGCTGGAGTGTGATTCCCGCAAAATCAAGTTAGGCTCTTTGTTTGTGGCTGTGCGCGGATACAACGTGGACGGACACAAGTTTATTCCGCTTGTGACACTTGCCGGAGCCGCCGCCATAGTGTGTGAGGAGCTTCCGGAACGGTTGGAATCGAATGTGACATATATAAAGGTTACCAATAGCGCCGTGGCTTTGGGATTTCTGGCCTCGCAGTGGTGGGGTAATCCGTCGCGCAAGCTGCATTTGGTTGGCGTGACCGGCACCAACGGCAAAACCACAACTGCCACGCTGATTTATGAGATGGCCCGTATGATGGGGTATAAGGCCGGATTGCTTTCTACTGTGTGCAACTACATTGATTCAGAGGCTGTGCCTACAAACCAGACCACTCCGGACCCACTTACCCTCAATGAACTGCTGCACCGGATGGTAGTGGCAGGATGTACGTATGCGGCCATGGAAGTAAGCTCGCATGCCGCGCATCAGCATCGCATAGCAGGGCTGAAGTTTGCCGGTGGGGTGTTTACAAATCTTACCCGCGACCATCTTGACTATCACAAAACAGTGGAGGCGTATCTGAGTGCAAAGAAGTCGTTTTTTGACAATCTGTCATCCGATGCTTTTGCCTTAACCAATATAGATGACAAGGTGGGTCTGGTGATGCTGCAGAACTGCGATGCCAAACGCCGCACATACTCCTTGCGGGCTAATGCCGATTTTATGGGGCGTGTGATAGAAAGCCGTCTTGACGGCACGCTGATGTCGTTTAACGGCCATGAGGTGGAAACATTGTTTACCGGCAGATATAACGCATATAATCTTACCGCTGTTTACGGTACGGCGACAATGCTTGGCTGGGACGCGGAAAAAATACTTGTGGACATGAGCCGTCTTGTGCCGGTGGCAGGACGCTTCCAGACCATACACTCGCCGGCGGGCGTGACCGCTGTGGTGGACTATGCGCATACTCCCGATGCGGTGGTGAATGTGCTTCAGGCCATAAGAGAAGTTACGGGTCATGACCATAATATCATAACTGTGGTGGGAGCCGGAGGTAACCGCGACAAGGGTAAGCGTCCAATAATGGCCCGCGAGGCTGCCATGCGTTCAGACCGCGTGGTGCTCACTTCGGATAATCCTCGTGATGAGGAGCCGGAAGAGATACTCCGTGAAATGGAGGCTGGTCTTGACACCCCGGAATTACGTGCCAATGTGCTTAGCATAACCGACCGCAAGGAAGCCATACGCACAGCAGTGATGCTTGCCAAGGCTGGTGATGTGGTGCTAATAGCCGGAAAAGGACATGAGAATTATCAGGAAGTGAAAGGTGTGAAACATCATTTTGACGACTGCGAAGTGGTGAAAGAGATTTTTGACACTCAGAAATAATAGATGACCCAAGATGCTGTACTTTTTGTTTGAATTACTTCAGGAAATAGATGTGCCGGGGGCGAGACTGATGAGCTACATCACCTTTCGCTCCGGAGCGGCTTTTGTTCTCGCGCTGCTGATAGCGATGATATTCGGCCGTAAGATTATATCGCGGCTGCAGCTCATGCAAGTGGGCGAAATAATACGAGACCTCGGCCTTGAGGGTCAGATGGCAAAACAGGGGACACCCACGATGGGCGGCGTAATAATACTGCTTGCCATTCTTGTGCCCTGCCTGCTGCTTGGCGATTTGTGCAATGTGTATATGCTTCTGATGGTGGTCAGCACAATGTGGCTCGGCTCTCTGGGATTTATGGACGATTATCTGAAGATGAAGCGTCACAACAAAGAGGGAATGAAAGGCAAATTCAAGATTGTGGGCCAAGTGGGTCTTGGACTTATGGTGGGCCTTACGATGGTGCTGAGTCCGCAGGTGGTGATGCGCGAAAATGTGGAAGTACCCGCAACAGACCCTACGGAAACGGTTGTGACCTACAAGTCAGAAGATGTGAAAACCCCTCAAACCACATTGCCATTTATTAAGAACCATAATTTCAACTATCAGAGCCTTACCCAGTGGATGGGAAAATATTCAGAGACCGGCGGCTGGATAGTGTTTGTACTGATTGTGATATTTGTGGTGACCGCTACCTCCAACGGAGCCAATCTTACCGACGGCCTTGACGGACTGTGTACGGGAACATCGGCCATAATAGGGGTGGCACTTGCCATCATGGCATATCTCGGTGGCAACATCATATACTCGTCATACCTTAATATAATGTATATACCGGGAAGTGCGGAACTGGTGGTGTATATGTCGGCATTCATAGGTGCCCTGATAGGATTTTTGTGGTACAATACCTATCCGGCACAGGTGTTTATGGGTGACACCGGCAGCCTTACAATAGGAGGCGTGGTGGCCGTGTTTGCCATTCTCATACGCAAGGAGCTGCTGATACCGATATTGTGTGCCATATATTTTGCCGAGGATTTGTCGGTGCTCATCCAAGTGGGGTATTACAAATTATCGCGCCGCCTTACCGGTACCCCCAAGAGGATATTCAAGATGACACCGTTGCACCATCATTTCCAGAAGGCCGGTAATTCTGGAATAGATGCCATAATTCAGTCTCCGATTACACCTGTACCCGAATCGCGTATAGTGACCCGCTTCTGGATAGTTGGGATATTGCTGGCAGTAATTACATTTGTAACTTTGAAAATACGATAAACTAACATAAAAGCTATGAGCGAAAGTAAAAAAACACTTGTTGTGCTTGGCGGCGGAGAGAGCGGCGTGGGAGCCGCCATACTTGCCAAGGCCAAAGGAATGGATGTGTTTGTGTCGGATTATGGCACGATTGCACCCCATTATCGCCAAATGCTTGACGAGGAAAATATAGAATGGGAGGACGGGAAGCACAGTATGGACAGGATACTTGCTGCCGATGAAATAGTGAAAAGTCCCGGAATAGCTCCCACCACTCCCGTAATGAAGGCTGTGGCAGAAAAAGGGATACCGGTGATTTCGGAGATTGAATTTGCCGGACGCTACACTAATGCCAAAATGGTTTGTATCACAGGCTCCAACGGTAAAACCACCACCACGCTGCTCACATATCATATTTTAAAGAATGCGGGCATCAATGTGGGACTCGCAGGGAATGTGGGTAAGAGTCTTGCCCTGCAGGTGCTCCGTGAAAACCATGATGTGTATGTGATAGAGCTGTCAAGTTTTCAGTTAGAGAACATGTATCATTTCAAGGCAAATATTGCAGTGATACTGAACATAACACCTGATCATCTTGACCGCTACGACTATAAAATGCAGAATTATGTCAATGCAAAATTCCGCATAATCCAAAACCTCACTGCCCGTGATGCTATAATATACTGGCAGGACGACCCTGTGATACAGGCGCAACTCAAGCACGTGACAACGGAGGCACAGCTTATGCCGTTTGCCGAACATGAGGAGGGGGGACAGACCAAAGCGTTTGTAAACGATCAGAATGATATTGTGTTTTCTCCGCTGCGGGATGGATTTACAGTGCCCCGCGAATCATTGTCGCTCAAAGGGCTGCATAATCTGTACAACAGTATGGCTGCCGGACTGTCGGCATGCCTGCTTGACATAAAAAAGGAGGATATACGCCGTGCGCTTGCCGATTTTGAAGGTGTGGAGCACAGACTGGAATATGTGGCAGATGTGGATGGCGTGCGCTATATCAATGACTCCAAGGCAACCAATGTAAACTCCTGCTGGTATGCGCTTGAGAGTATGCCGCGCAACACAGTGCTGATACTCGGTGGCAAAGATAAAGGCAATGACTACACCGAAATAGAACCGCTCGTGAAAGAGAAAGTAAAGGCGATAGTGTGCATGGGCAAAGACAATGACAAACTGATGAAGTTTTTCAGCGACAAAGTGCCTTATATACGTTCGACACATTCGCTTGAGGATGCCCTTAAGGCATGTCGCGAGCTGTCAAAAGCCGGCGATACAGTGCTGCTTTCGCCCTGTTGCGCAAGTTTTGACCTTTTTCACAGCTATGAAGAAAGAGGCACAATGTTCAAGGATGCGGTAAAAGCAATGAACAACAAATAATACTTTAGATATAAACAACTATGAATACGCAGACTATTGATTCCTATCAGCCCGAGACGATGGCGGCTCCTTCTGAGGCTGCCGTTTCGGAAAAGCCGGAAACCCATGCCGACAAACATATATGGGGGATATTTCTGTTTCTCTGTCTGATTTCAATAGTGGAACTGTACAGCGCATCGTCGCGAGAAGTGTCGTTGGGATCGTTCGGGGTGTATGGCCCTGTGGTGCGTCACGGCGGCATGCTCCTTGCGGGAGTGTGCATAGTATATCTGCTCCAAACAGTGCATTACCGCAACTTCTTGCTCTGGGTGCCGGTTTTCGCCCTTGTGTCAGTAATCATGATGGGGTATGTAATGGTTAACGGCGAGATAGTGAACGGTGCGCGCCGCAGCATAACATTGCTCGGAGTGACATTGCAACCAAGTGAATTTCTGAAGTTCAGTGCAGCCGGAGTGATAGCGCTGATAATGAGCCGAACCCAAACCAAGGGTGGAGTGAAAAACAGCGGTGTGATATGGGCTGCGGCAATAGTGGCATTGTTTGGCGGAATGCTTATACGCCAGGGATTGACCAACACCCTTCTTCTGATGGTTATCTCAATGAGCATGATGCTGATAGGCGGTGTGCCGTTAAAGAAGTTTGCAATAGTACTGCTGTTTTATGCGGCACTACTCGGTATATTCAAGGCAGTAGGCTCGGGGAATGATGATAGTGATGTTGACCGTTCCGGTACATGGCAACAGCGCATAGAGCGATACCTCGGCGACGGTAAACCCAAGTACGAGCAGACAATCAATGCCGAGAACCGTCAGGAGATGTATGCGTTCATGGCACAGGCCAATGGTGGCGTGACAGGTGTGTTCCCGGGAAATTCGCGTGAGGCATCGCGTTTGCCGCTCGCATTTTCTGATTATATATATTCTATAATTGTGGAGGATACCGGTTTGCTGGGCGGTTTGCTGGTGCTGGTGCTGTATCTTTGGCTGTTGGCGCGAGCGAGTGCCATAGCATCGCGATGCACAAGAGCGTTTCCCGCGCTGCTGGTAATAGGTATGGCCGTGATGATAGTGATGCAGGCTTTGTTTCATATAGCCATTGTCACGGGTGTGTTCCCGGTGTCGGGGCAGCCGTTGCCGTTGATTTCCAAAGGAGGCACATCCATACTTGTGACATCGCTGGCGTTCGGAGTCATGCTGTCGGTGAGCAGATTTGCCGTGCAGTCAAGCAAAAAAGCTCCGGCGGCTGAACTTGCCGAAGCTCCTGAAGGTGACAGGGCCGCTAATCCCACCCAACTTTTGTAACACAAAGATAATGAACAAACAAGTCAAAAATATAAAAACCAATACTCATCATCGTTTTCTGATAAGCGGTGGCGGCACGGGAGGTCATATATTTCCTGCCGTGGCTATTGCCAAGGCCATATTGCGGCGTGAGCCGGACGCAGAGATTCTGTTTGTAGGTGCCGAAGGCCGTATGGAGATGGAGAAAGTACCTGCGGAGGGGTTCAAGATAGTAGGACTGCCGGTGGCAGGGTTTGACCGCAAGCGCATATGGCGCAATTTCAAAGTGCTGGCAAAGCTTTGGCGCAGTATGCGCAAAGCCCGGAAAGTGCTCGCGGATTTTCATCCTGATATGGCTATAGGTGTTGGCGGATATGCCTCCGGACCAATGCTTAAAGCCGCGCAGAAGGCCGGCATACCTACCGTGCTGCAGGAGCAGAACTCTTATGCCGGAGTGACCAACAAGTTGCTCGCCGCCAAAGCCAAGGCCATATGTGTGGCATACGAGGGTATGAACAGATTTTTCCCGGCCGAGACGATAACGCTCACCGGAAATCCTGTGCGACCTGCATTGCTGGAGCACCGTACCGATGCAGCTTCCGCCCGCAAGAAACTGGGGCTTGATCCGGAGCGCGATGTGGTGTTTGTGACCGGAGGCAGTCTCGGGGCACGGACAATTAACCGGAGTGTGGCTGCGGCTCTTGATGCCATTACTGCTACGGGAGCACAGGTTTTTTGGCAAACAGGCAAACTGTATGCCGATGAGTGCTCATCAATAGCCCGTGGCCGCGATGATGTGTATGCCATGCCGTTTGTGGCCAATATGGGGCTGGCGTACAGCGCGGCAACCCTTGTTGTGGCACGTGCAGGCGCAGGAACCATAAGTGAGCTGCAGCTGCTCGGAGTACCGGCAGTGCTTGTGCCGAGTCCAAATGTGGCTGAAGACCATCAGCGCAAAAATGCAGAGGCTCTGGTAAATCGCGAGGCGGCAGTAATGATACTTGATGCAGATGCAGAGAATCAGCTCGGCGATACAGTAGTGAAGCTTCTTAAAGACAAAGAGCGCCGCGAAACATTGAAAAAGAATGTGCGCGGCATGGCCCTTGAAGGCAGTGACGATAAAATAGCAGATATAATATTCAATATTCTGGAAAAGAGATGGATTTGAAGCGTAATATATATTTTCTTGGTGCGGGTGGCATAGGTATGGCTGCCCTTGAGCGTTATTTCCTGAATGCAGGATGCCGCGTGGGGGGGTATGACCGCACACCATCAGCACTTACGGAAGCACTTGAGAAGGAAGGTGTGACCATAAACTTCACGCCCGAGGCTGAAGCCATACCTGAGGAGTTTCGCAATCCGGAAACAACACTTGTGGTATATACGCCGGCAGTGCCGGAGAGCAACGGGCAGATGCAGTGGTTTCGTGCCAACGGTTTTGAACCTGTGAAACGTGCCAAGGTGCTCGGGCTTATCACCGGGCAACTGAAAGGATTGTGTTTCGCAGGCACCCATGGCAAAACCACCACATCATCAATGGCGGCGCATATTCTTCATGAGTCAAGTGTGGGGTGCAACGCATTCCTCGGCGGGGTGTTGCGCAACTATAATACAAATTGCCTGCTCAATGCAGCTTCACCTTATGCGGTGATAGAGGCTGATGAGTATGACCGTTCGTTTCATCATCTGCACCCTTATGTGGCGGTGATAACGGCAATGGATCCGGACCATCTTGACATATACGGCACTCCCGAAGCTTACCGTGAGAGTTTTGCGGTGTTTACCGAAAAAATATTGCCGGATGGGAAATTGTTGATGCATACCGGTTTAGACCTTGTTCCCCGGTGCCCTGACAGTGTAGGCGTATTTACATATTCAAGAGACAAGGGTGATTTTCATGCCGAGAACATACGCCGGGCTCAAGGCACAATCATATTTGATTTCGTTAACCCCGAAGGTATTGTGACCGATATAGAACTTGGGGTGCCTGTAGAGGTAAATATTGAAAATGCCATAGCCGCCATGGGTGCTGTGTGGCTTACCGGAGAATTCGATGCCGAGTGCGTGCGCAGGGCCATGAAGAGTTTCAGAGGTCCCAAACGCAGGTTTGAGTTCTGGATGAAAGAGGAGGGAGCAGACGGTCAAGTGGTGATAGACGATTATGCCCATCACCCCATGGAGTTGAAACGAAGCATTGAGTCGGTAAAGGCCCTGTATCCGGGCAGGGAACTTACAGTGGCGTTTCAACCGCATCTTTACAGCCGCACACGTGATTTCGCTCCCGAATTTGCAGAGGCATTGTCGCTGGCTGATAATGTGGTGCTTCTTGACATATATCCGGCCCGTGAGGAACCTATTCCCGGTGTGACTTCGGAGATAATATTCAAGGATATAACCTCGCCCCGCAAACAGCTTATTAAAAAATCGCAGCTTGTGAGCGTGATAGGTGAGCAGCACCCGTCGTTGCTTCTGACCGCAGGCGCAGGAGATATATGCAATTATTTGCCTGAAATAGTGGAAACTTTGGCTTCTAAAACTCAATGCTGATGAAACGTCACACGCTTTACTCCTTGTTGTTTGTCGTCGGGACACTGATTATGGTGGCCTATGTTGTGACGATACTGTGCTTTACATCCAAGGCCGGCAGCGAACGCAAATGCGAAGGAGTGGAGATTACGGTGAACGATACATCAAGGCTGAGGTTTGTTACTCCCCGCGAAATAGCCCGCGACATATTTCCGCTTATCAAAGGTGCAAAAGGCAAGTTCCTTGCCGATATAGACATAGACAAGATAGAGCGCACGCTATGCGGAATTGACAAAATAGAACGCGCGGTGGTGACTGTTGGCACAGACAATGTGGTGCATATAGCAGTTGATCCTATGGAGCCGCTCGCAAGAGTGTTTGACTCGCACGGGTCGTCGTATTATATCAATAAGGACGGCAAACGAATATCGGCCAACGCACGTTATTTTGTGGATGTGCCTGTGGTACAGGGCGACTTTGTGGACTCTGTGTTCGGTGCCCGCGAGTTGTTGCCGCTTTTAGACTATATACAGAATGATTCGCTCTGGAACCGGATGATAACGATGGTTAAGGTGGATTCGCCTAAAGATGTTATACTTGTGCCCAATATCAGAGGGCAGGTGATAAATTTCGGAGAGCCGGATAATTTTGAAAGCAAGTTTGCACGTCTGAAAGTGATGTACACTGAGGTGCTGCCGGAGCGCGGATGGAATTTCTATGACACATTGTCGGTGAAATGGCGCGGTCAGGTAGTGGGCACACGCCGTCACAAAGAGCTGCCGCAACAGGTGGTAAGTGACAATATCGACGAGGAAGAAGTGGATGTAGGCACGATGCTTGCAGCCGAAGGGGTGGCCCCCGGCAGAGTGGCACTCGGAGAAAAGGCAAATAATGAGAAACTGATTCCTGCAGCCTACAAGGAAAAGGCAGATACAACAAAACAGAAAAATCAAAAACAAAATTAGATATGGAAGAAAAAAATATTGTGGCCCTTGAAATAGGCAGCTCCAAGATAAAAGGAGCTGTGGGGCGTATAGACGATCTGGGCGTGCTGAATGTGCATGCTGTGGAGGAAGAGCCGATATACGACCTTGTGCGCAACGGGGTGGTCAGCAATGTGGAAGAGGTGGCCAATGTGGCCGCACGGATACTCGGCAGACTTGAGGCCCGAATGGCTCCCCGCAAAATTGTGTCGGTGTATCTGTCAATCGGAGGCCGCTCGCTTGGTTCGATGCGCTGTGATGTAGAGCGGCAGTTGCCGGATGAGATGGAAGTGACGGAGCTGCTGCTTCGTCAGCTTAAAAATGAGGCTGCCCAGACTGATATAGCTGACCGTGAACTGCTGGAGGTGTTGCCCCGCGAATATCTCGTGGACAAGGTGGTGGCTCCGCGTCCACGAGGCACATGGGGTAGAAATGTGCGCATGAATGCCAATCTGCTCACTTGCCGTCCGCAACTCAAGCGCAATCTTGACCGAATAGTGACCGAAAAGCTCCAGCTTAAGGTCAACGGATATATAGTGCGTCAGCGTGCCGAAGGTGATCTGGTGCTTACCGATGAGGAGAAGCGTCTGGGGTGCATGCTGGTGGATTGCGGTGCGGAAACAACCACCGTGAGCATTTATAAGAACGGCCGCATGCAATATCTGGCAACCCTGCCGCTGGGCTCACGCAATATAACCCGAGATATAACAAAGCTCAATTACCTTGAAGAGCAGGCAGAAGAACTGAAGCGTGAGGTAGGTAACGCGCAAGGTGGCGCAGGAATGCCTTCATCCATGAACTCCGGTGTGGATGTTACGGCAGTGAATAATTACGTGAGCCATCGCGCCGGCGAAATCATAGCCAATATCAATGCTCAGATAGGTTATGCCGGACTTAAGAGTGCAGATCTTCCTGCCGGTATAATTCTTGTTGGCCGCGGTGCCCGTCTGCGCGGCTTCAGTGAAAGGCTGGCCTCGGTGACAGGCCTTAAGGTGCATGGTGGCAACATTGTTGTGCCTCAGTTTGTGATTGCCGACACTAGAATTTCACCCAGCGACAGCGTTGATGTGCTGTCGGTGCTTTATGCGGTGGCACTGGCTGACGGAGCGGAATGTACCGTTGTGCCGGAACCTGAGTATAAACCGGAAGAAGAGCCCGAATATCAGCCTGAACCCGAACCGGAGCCTGAGCCAGAACCTGTTTCCGAACCGGAGCCGAAAAAGAAGGGCAGCTCTAAAAAGCCGAGCTTTTTTGGCGGCCTTGGTGAAAGAATCGTGAAGCTTCTCGGCGAAAATGACGAGGACGATGATGTGCTCATAGAAGATAAAGACTAAATTCCCCACATCTTACATTAAAAACAGAAAGATATGTATCAAGATAGTGAACTCAACAATCTCGCGGACCAAATAAGCACCGGCGATACCAACGAAAACAGCGAGCAGGATATCATAAAGGTGATAGGTGTGGGCGGCGGTGGCTCAAATGCCATCAGCCACATGTTTCGTCAAGGAGTGGAGCATGTGATGTTTGTGGTGTGCAACACCGACCGTCAGGCTCTTAAAAATTCTCCCGTGCCTACAAAAGTGCTTATCGGCAATGGACTCGGCGCGGGCAACAAACCCAAGGTGGCAGAAGAGGCTGCCGAAAAGGATATTGAGAAGATACGTGCATTGTTTCAGGACAATACCAAGATGGTGTTTATCACTGCCGGTATGGGTGGCGGCACAGGAACAGGTGCGGCCCCGATAGTGGCACGTGAGGCCAAGGCACGCGGTCTGCTCACGATAGGTATTGTGACTATACCGTTTATATTTGAGGGTGACAAGAAAATCAACAAGGCTCTTGACGGTGTTGATGAAATGAGCAAATATGTGGACGCACTGCTTGTTATCAACAACCAGCGACTTGTGGAAATATACGGAGACCTTGATTTCATAAATGCGTTTGCCAAGGCTGATGATACGCTGAGCACTGCCGCGCAGTCAATATCGGAGCTTATCACTGCCGACGGGTATATGAACCTTGATTTCCACGATGTGGACACCACGTTGCGCAATGGAGGAGCTGCCATAATATCCACCGGTTTCGGCGAGGGTGAGAATCGTGTAACCATGGCTATTCAGGATGCGCTGCAGAGCCCGCTGCTCAAGAATCGCGATATATACACCAGCAAAAAGCTTCTGTTCAATCTATACATCAATCCTAAAGCCGAGCAGAAATTCACTATGAATGAAATGCGCGACTTTGATGAATTTGTGTCCGGGATTTCGGATGTGGATGTGATATGGGGTGTGGCGTATGATGAAAGCCTCGGCGACCGTGTAAAAGTCACCATTCTCGCATCGGGATTTGACATAACTATCCGGGATGAGGAGAAGAATATGAAGACAGGCGGCCAGAATGCTTCGCGTGGCAGGCAGCAGCCTTTCACTCCCAAATCCACGGGTGCCGTACCTCCTGCCGCAGACCGCATAGCACGGGAATACGGGGAAACACGCACAGCGTACATAGTGCTTACTCCGCAGCAGATGGATGACGATGCAGTGATAGAGGTACTTGAGAAATCGCCGGCTTATAACCGTGACCGTAAGATACTTGACAATATATCGTCCAAACAGACTCCTTCGGCGGCTTCAACACCGCAGAGCGGGATGCAGGGACATAACGGTATGGAAATCAAGTTTACCAATGAATAACCCTGAAAAAGTATTTGCAAAATACGAAGCCTGTTGCCAGAAGGTTATTTACCGGTGGCGACAGGCTTTGTTATGTATAGAGGATCAGTAATCGCTGAACAGGCGCGGCTTGATGACGATGCCAATACGCACGGTGGAGTGAAATTCCTTATAGGCAAGAAGACCTTCGCCATAGCCGTTATAGAACTGGAGAAACAGACACTGATTGTCGCGCTTGAACAGCCGGTAGCTTATTTCAAAGATGGCATTGTAATTTAGTTGCCAACCGCGTCGTTTGACGAGTGTTATGCCGAACCCGAGGCGATTGTTGAGTGTGGTGAAATTCATACCTGTCTGGTAGATTCCGCAGTAGTCAAGAATGTCCTTGTTGTTCTCACCGTCAACAATCGGTATCCAAACTTTGCCATGGATAACAAATGACGGGTCAATGATGATGTTGGCACCAAGCGACACCTTGTTCCATGAGCGGGATGCTGCACCGTCACGTCCGTTGCTTTCGTGCTCAAGCATAAGCGTGAGCTTGCCGATGAAGCGATTTTTTACGAATATCGGTTTTGCAAGTCCAATTCCGGGATTGAAGTTGAGATCGGTCATCGGCATTGAGCGTTCAAGAACATTCCAGAATACTTTCTGCGAATAGAAAAGGTAGAGGTATGTGCCCCATGGAAGTGTGGATTTCGTGAGCCTTTGGGCTATGGAAATCTGAAACTTGACATTGGAGTTCTCACGGGAGGGCTTGGAATTGACAGCGGTGCCGAATACGAAATAATTGTCTTTGTACAGGCCGAAGAAAGGTTGATTGTCAAAATCGCGGCGAACGCTGTCGGAGTCAATTACTCCCTGCACATCGGTGATCTGCGCCCGGCATACGAGAGCAGATGTTGTCATGACGATAAAAGCAAGGAATATTTTAATAATCGGCTTCACAGGCGCAAAGATACTCACTTTCCGCCATATTAGAACACGGGGTGAGAGCAAAAATCGTTGTTCACTCCGCCTTTTTTATTTACCTTTGTGGAAATTGTCAAGATATGAAGAGTGTAATATATTTTCTGGCAGCTTTGTTTGCGGTAGTGACTTCCGGATGTTCGGATCAGAGATATTTCAAGGTCAAGGGTGAAATTGAAGGGCTTGGTGCGCAAACTGTGACGATGATATATTATTCGGCCGGGGGATTGCAGCGCGTCACGGCTCACGGCGACGGAACAGGAGCTTTTGAACTTCATGGTGACAGTAAAACGCCAACGCTGGCTGTGGTGGAGCTGTCGGACGGAAGGGTGCTGGCCAATCTTGTGGCCAAGAACGGAAATAATATAACTCTTACCGGAGAACTTGACAATCTGATGGATATAAAGGTAAAGGGGAGCGGCCCATCATCGGATATAGCTGAGTGGCAGAAAGAAAATGCCGAGGTGTTAGCCTCAGGCAATGCCGGGGCTATAAACCAAGCTGTGAAACAATTTGTAGAGAACAACAAGGGAAATATAGCATCTACGGCTATTGTTGTGGCATATTTCCGTACGGCGGGATATGAGATTTTGGCCGATTCACTCATGACGATCATTGACAATGACATGCGACCCGGCAGTGTGGTGCAAAATTTCCGTTCGGTTCTTGCTACGCAATTGTCAGCCAAGACACTGGCTACCATAAAACCGATGATACTGTTTACGGCTACGGATTCGACATTCTATTATGTGCCCTCGGCTCAGAAGATTTCGTTGCTGGCGTTTGTGCCGGAACTGCGTAGCTGCCGTGACAGTATTGTGCCTCAGCTTGCGGCACTGAAGCTCAAGTATGCCAACAAGAGATTTGACATCGTGGAGTTTACGAGCAGCCTTGATTCGCTGCAATGGCGCAACAGTATAAAGCCGGACAGCGCATCGTGGCATCAGACATGGGCTCCCGGTTCGGTGTCGGCTCCGGCGGTAAGAAACCTTGCAGTGCCCCGTGTGCCGTATTTTATAGTTGCCGACAGCGCAGGCAATCAGCTGGTGCGTACACATTCCATATCTGTGGCGAGTGCCGTGGTTAACAATGCTTTAAAATAACAGGGAGTATGTTGGTAAAGATTTACGGGGCTGCGGTACAAGGGATTGATGCGATTCCGGTGACAATAGAAGTGGTGGCCGAGGTTGGGTTTTCCTACACGATGGTGGGATTGCCCGATACGGCTGTAAAAGAGAGTTATCAGCGTGTAATGGCTGCCATGCAGCAGAGCGGCATCGAGTTTCCACGGCGTAGGCTGGTGATGAATCTCAGCCCTGCGGATGTGAGAAAAGAGGGTGCGGCCTATGACCTGCCCATTGCTGTAGGCGTGCTTGCCGCGGCTGAAAAGCTGCCTGCCGATGCGCTGCAGGGGTATATGATAATGGGTGAACTGAGTCTTGACGGATCGGTGCTGCCTATTCGCGGTGCATTGCCCATGGCTATACTTGCACGCTCAAAGGGGTATAAAGGGATGATATTGCCTAAGGCAAATGCCACAGAGGCAGCGGTGGTGAACAATCTGGATGTGATAGGGGTGGAATCGCTGGCCGAGGTGGTGCAATATCTTCACGGCAAGCTGGAGATTGCTCCGACGGTAGTGGACACACGCGCTGAATTTGCAGCCGAAGCCGGAACATTTGATTTTGATTTCAACGAGGTCAAGGGTCAGGAAAATGTGAAGAGGGCTTTTGAGGTGGCATGTGCCGGGGGCCACAATATACTGCTTGTGGGACCTCCCGGAGCGGGGAAATCAATGATGGCAAAACGGTTGCCGTCAATTATGCCGCCGCTTTTGCTGGCAGAGGCACTTGAAACCACCAAGATACATTCTGTGGCGGGTAAACTGCCGCGCGGGTCAAAGCTAATGACGCGTCGGCCGTTTCGCGCACCGCATCACACTATTTCGCCGGTGGCTTTGGTGGGTGGCGGTACCAATCCGATGCCTGGGGAGATATCATTGGCACACAACGGAGTGCTTTTTCTGGATGAGTTCCCGGAGTTTTCACGGTCGGTGTTGGAGGTGATGCGTCAGCCATTGGAAGACAGACGTATATCAGTGTCGCGTGCGAAATATTCCATAGATTATCCGGCTGGTTTTATGCTTGTGGCATCCATGAATCCGTGCCCCTGCGGGTATTACAATCATCCTACCAAGCGTTGCACGTGCCCTCCCGGAGCCGTGCAGAAATATCTCAACCGTATCTCGGGTCCGCTGCTTGACCGCATAGATCTGCAGGTGGAGATACTGCCGGTGCCGTTTGATGAGCTTGCATCGATGCCGGCAGGAGAGCCGAGTGCGGCCATACGTGCGCGTGTGGTCAAGGCGCGTGCGGTGCAAGAACGCAGGTTCGCGGGTGAAAAACATGTGCACTGCAATGCGCAGATGAATTCGCGCCTCATGACCCAGCATTGCGCTCTAGGACCGGAGGCGATGTCGGTGCTTCGAACGGCGATGACGCGCTATGACATGAGCGCGCGAGCCTATGACCGCATTCTGAAAGTGGCCCGAACCATAGCCGACCTTGAAGGAAGCGCGGAGATACAGCCCCACCATATGAGCGAGGCCGTGAGCTACCGCAACCTTGACCGCAGCAGCTGGGGCGCCACCACCCAGAAATTGCCGTTCTGACATCTGTACTTTCTGTTTATACGAATAATGTTGATATGTGCTGCTCCGACATGGCAGCTATTTGATATATATAATGGAAACCAAAAGTTTAATACCTGAAATAATCTCACACATAAGAGTTGATGATGAAGGAGGTCTTATATCCTTTCAAACAAATGAGGAGCATAGTCTTGGGGTTGCCAACCTTGCTAAATGTTTTGCCGGAGCATTCGGTATGGGAAACTGGGGATATGTATTAGGCTTGTTGCACGATAAGGGAAAGGAGAAATATCAGTTTCAGGAATATATCCGCGATGTAAACGGAATTCCAGGGCATTCACATTATTCTTATGCCGAGAAAGCACATGCTTATGTAGGCGGCATACTCGCGAAAAACATGTACGGGAAATCTTATGAAAATTTCCTTTCCAATCAAATTGTATCGCATCATTCAGGATTACACGATTACAGTGATCTGGAAAATATTATCGCCAAAGCTCTTCCTCCCGACATATGTCAAAGTATAGACAAAATACAACTGAACAGCTTTCCTTTCTCGTTTTCTCATCTACCCGGGAATAAATGGATGATTCCGGATGTGCATCATTTGTCAAGAATGTTGTTTTCATGCCTTGTCGATGCCGACTACCTGGATACCGAATCATTTATGGATGAAAAATCGGCTAAAATGCGCAAAAATAGTATCAAGTTAAATGATCTTTTGCCCTTACTGGAACTACACTTGGAAAAACTTCAAAGGGGAAGTCAATCATCGTATTTGAATGCAATTCGCCAACAAGTATGTAAACGATGTATTGAGTTGTCTGAAACCCAAAAAGGATTTTATAGTTTGACTGTGCCGACAGGTGGCGGCAAAACACTGTCATCACTTGTGTGGGCAATGCGGCATGCCATACATAATGGCATGCGACGCATCATAATCGCCATTCCATATACAAGTATCATTGTACAGACGGCCTCAATCTTGAAGCGTATATTTGGAGAGAATGCGGTTCTGGAACACCATAGCAATTTCAATCCGCAATCAATCAAGGATATATCTCTGCGCCATAAGGCAAAACTTGCTACTGAGAATTGGGACTATCCGATTGTTGTGACTACCAATGTACAATTGTTTGAATCAATGTTCAGCAATAAGCCATCAGACTGTCGCAAGTTGCACAATATAGTTAATAGCGTTATCATTCTTGATGAAGTGCAGACATTGCCTACAGATTTTCTACAGCCGATTGTGGATTCATTGAAGTCTTATAATAAAATGTTTGGTGTCTCTGTCCTCTTCACCACAGCAAGCCAACCGCTTCTAAGCGGAATAATAGAAGGATGCAATCCTCATGCGGTATTTCCCGGAATTGATAATATTAAGGAAATAATTCCACCCGAATTTGTCCTTCATGATAAATTGCGGAGAGTGAAAATAGAATTTGACAGTACGGGAAGTACCTATGATGAAATTGCTACGGATCTCACCAAGCACAATAGAGTGTTGTGTATCGTGAATACACGAAAAGATGCACAGGAAATTTATAGGCGTCTTCCCCGAGAAGGTCTTACAATCCATTTGTCAAGGATGATGTATCCTAAACATATAGCCCGAACTATAGACAAATTAAAACGGGCTTTATCGGAGAATACGGATACGGTGATTAGAGTTGTGGCTACTCAGCTTATAGAAGCCGGTGTGGATATTGATTTTCCAGTGGTTTATCGTCAGGAAGCAGGACTTGATTCCGTCCTTCAGGCCGCAGGAAGGTGTAATCGCGAGGGAATGCTGGAAATTGCCACAACACGAGTCTTTAGTTTGTGCAAGGAACATAATCTGTATGGTAGCATTAAGGATGCTAATAATGCAAGGCTTAATATGGTCAATATCAAGGACTGGTTTGCTCCTGAGAGCATGACTGAATATTTCAAGCAGTTGTATGGCCGTAAAGAAACTTTTGATAAAAAGGATATCGGGGCTCTTTTATATAAACCTGCAGAGATGTGTTTCGCTGAGGCGTCTGAAGAATTTAGACTGATTGAGGATATCGGCAAAACTGTCATTGTCACGACGGAAGAAAGCGTAGAGCTTGTAAACCAATTGAAGGAAAGAGGGATGACATATTCGTTAGTGAAGCAATTGTCGCAATATAGTGTTTCTATTCACGAGCAAGACTTCAGGCAATTGGTGCATTACGGAGCAATAGAGGAGGTGCTTGAATCAGTATATGTTGTAACTGACATGGCTCAATATGATGAGAATATTGGTTTGAGACTTGAAAATCACTGGATGAATGAAATATTAACTGTTTGAAAGCCTGAAGCTCTATTCTAAGGAAGCCTATTATAATGGTATGTGTTACAGTTGCCTATAACCCGGTTGCCTCGTTTCAAGATAACGATTGGTTAACATTGTTGTACAACACAAAATATTAAAGAATATCCAATTAAAAAAGGCATTATATTTGCCAGTCGATGAGTACAGACTATGGAATATACCGATAAAGAATATTGCCTTGAGGTGTGGGGTGATTACGCATGCTTCACACGGCCCGAATTGAAAGTAGAGCGCATGAGTTATGATGTTATTACGCCGTCTTCGGCGCGTGCTATTTTTGAAGCAATCCTATTCAAAAGATATGCCATGCGATGGCAAGTTACGAAAATAGAAGTTCTTAACCCTATTAAATGGGCATCGATTCGGAGGAACGAAGTTGGCGCTACTGCAAGCCATAAGAACACAAGCATTTATATTGAAGATAAACGCCAACAGAAAAACTCTCTTCTACTTAAAGATGTCCGCTATCGTATTTGGGCTAAATTAGTGTTTATACCGGTAGGAGAACGACCCAAAGAAGCATTTGCCAAACATAAACCTGGGCCGGACGAAAATCCTATGAAATATTATCAGATGTTTGAGCGCAGGGCTGAGCAAGGACAGTGCTTCACTCAGCCATATCTCGGCACCCGTGAATTTTCAGCCTCATTCCGTTTGGTTAATCCTGAAACAGATGAGTTGCTTCCAGCATTGACCGCTGAAAAAGGCGGCGACAAAGACCTCGGTATCATGCTATATGATATGGATTTCAGCAATCCCAAAGACATTAAGGCTATGTTTTACAAAGCCGAGATGAAAGAAGGTGTAATTAAAGTGCCATCACTTAGCAGCAAGGAGATACTACGATGATACTCAAGGCATTGGCTGATTATTATGACAGATGTGGAACTCTTCCGGCCAAAGGCTTGGAAGAGAAAGAAATAGGCTTTCTGATAGTATTATCCTCGGACGGCCATTTTGTGCGATTTGAAGATTGTCGGACAGACAAGGACCATGCATGCAGGTATATGGTTAAAAAACATATTGGGCGTTCCAGTGCGGCTGTGGCAAACTATCTTTATGACAATAGTGCATATGTATTGGGTTATTCTGAAAAAAATACTGGTAAGGAAGAACTTTATTTCAACATTTTCAGGGAGAAAATAGAGTCAATAGCCGACACATTCCCACATGATGATGACCTTTATGCGGTAAGAATATTTTATAAGAATAGCAGGGAAGCGATATTGGATGTTATATCCCAAGATCCATTATGGGAAGACATAAAAAAGAATTTATCAAAGAAATTTTCAATATTCTCATTTAAGATTGAGGGAAATCTTAAAATCGTTGCGGAGAAAAAAGAGATACTTCAATTGGAAACCGAAATAAATTCCGATACAAGAAGCTTATGTTTAATATCCGGTCTCTATGGGATACCTGTGGAAACGACAACTTCCACTATGATTCCCGGAAGTCAGGCTACAGCAAAGCTCGTTGCGTTTCAAGTTAATTCGGGTTACGATTCATATGGTAAGACAAAATGCGAAAATGCGCCAATATCAGAAGATGCGGAATTCAAATATACTACCGCTCTTAATACAATGCTTCAAAAGGGCTCACGCAATAAATTCAGTCTTAGCAATCGTACATTCGCTTTTTGGGCATCCTCCAATAACGAGGCTTCTATGGAAGCTGAGAACAGTATCTATGCTCTTCTCGGGTTCTCAGAAGAAGTGGCAGATGATCCCAATGCCAACATAATGAAAGTAAGGAAAGTTTTTGAGTCTATATACTCAGGTGTATTGAGAACCGGACTTGAGGACAAATTTTATATTCTTGGACTTGCACCCAATTCAGCGCGTATTGCAGTAGTTTATTGGGCTGAAGAGCCTTTGAGGGATTTTGCAGGAAGAATACTCAATCATTTCAAAGATATGGAGATTCATGATACCCGTAAGGAAAGGAAACCATATATGGGTATCAGAGAAATCATATCGGCAGTAACACTTGGAGGCAAGGTGGCCGATGCGACTCCCAATCTGTCTGAAGCTGTGGTAAAAAGCATTTTTCAGGGTTATCCCTATCCATCAACTTTGTATTCAGCATGCATCAGAAGAATAAGGGCTGAGCAAAAAGTCTCTATAACAAGGGCTGCTATAATAAAGGCCTACTTGAACAGACGAAACAAAAATAACGATATAAGAATCATGTTAGACAAAGATAACAACAATCAGGGCTATCTCTGTGGTCGCTTGTTTGCAGTCCTGGATAAAATTCAGGAGGAAGCGAACCATATAAGCAGTATTCGTGAAAGATACATGAACGCTGCAAGTGCTACGCCATCGGCCGTATTTGCCACCATTCTCAATTTGTCAACTCATCATTCCGAAAAATTAGAAGAAGGACGCAGAATCAATTTTGAGAAGCTTAAACAAGAGATTATAGGAAAGATGCCGGCCAATGGTTTTCCAAATCATCTTGACCTTCAGGACCAGGGGCGATTTTTCGTTGGTTATTACCATCAGCGTCAGGACTTTTTCACAAGCAAAAAAGAATAAAAACAACAATAAAACACTTTGTTATGTCAGAACTTAAAAACAGATACGATTTCGTTTATATTTTTGATGTTCAGGATGGCAATCCCAATGGCGACCCTGATGCAGGTAATCTGCCTCGTATGGATGCAGAAACCGGTATGGGATTGGTGACGGATGTATGTCTTAAACGTAAAGTAAGAAACTATGTTCAGATTGCCAAAGGACAAGCTAACGGATATGATATTTTCATTAAGGAAAAAGCTGTCCTAAATGTGCTGATTGACAAGGCACACGATGATTCTGAGGTCAAGGCAGCAAAAGACAAAACAGAGGCTGCCCGTTTATTTATGTGCAAGAATTATTATGATATCCGGACATTTGGAGCTGTTATGTCAACTGGAAAGAATGCCGGACAAGTAAGAGGTGCCATACAGCTTACATTCGCAAGATCCGTTGATCCTGTTACAATAGCGGAACACACCATAACCCGTATGGCGGTAGCTACAGAAAAGGAAGCTGAAAAGCAAGGAGGAGATAACCGTACAATGGGTCGTAAGGCCACTGTGCCTTACGGTTTATATGTGTGCCACGGTTTTATCTCTGCAAGTCTTGCCAATCAAACCGGATTTTCAGATGAAGACCTTGAATTGTTTTGGGACGCTTTGAAGAATATGTTTGATGTTGACCATTCAGCTGCTCGAGGACTCATGAGTGCTCAAAAGCTTATAGTGTTCAAACACGATTCTGTGTTAGGTAACGCGCCAGCCAATAAGCTATTTGATTTGGTTAAAATAAGAAAGAGCTGCGATGGCACACCTCGGTCGTTTGATGACTATACTGTCACGATAGACAGGGAAGGTATTCCTGCAAACGTGCAAGTAGAGGAGCTTATCTGAATCATGTATAGTGATGACGATATGCTGATGTTGTCGGGGATACAACACTATCGGTTCTGTCCCCGGCAATGGGCTCTCATCCATGTTGAGCAGCAGTGGAACGACAACGGACTGACGATTGAGGGTCAACTGCTGCACAAGCATGTGGATGACCCTTTTTATCGTCAGAAATGCGGGGACCATATCGCTTTGCGTTCTGTCAATATCGCTTCAAAAGAGCTTGGGCTTTATGGTATTTGTGATATGATAGAGCTTGTGCCGTCGGAAGATGTGACTGATGTGATAGGACATCCAAAATATCATGGGAATTGGATCCCGGTTCCTATAGAGTATAAGCACGGCAAGCCCAAAAAGAATGATGTGGATGAGGTGCAGCTGGTTGCTCAGGCGATGTGCCTTGAGGAGATGTATTCCATACATATTGCCTATGGGGCTTTTTTCTATGCCGAAATACGTCACAGGGTTGAAGTGGAGATAACGCCAAGACTTCGGGCCATTGCAAGTGAATGTGCGGAAGAAATGCACAAATTGTATCAAAGTAGGCGCATTCCGATTGCCTCCAAAGGTAAACATTGCGAAAGGTGTTCTCTAAAAGATATCTGCATGCCCGAGGTAAACGAATGTGCTAAAGTAGGCACGTATCTAAAAAATAACTTGTTGGAATGAGAAAGTTATTGAATACGCTTTATGTAACCACTCCTGATTCCTATCTCAGCAAAGATGGGATGAATATTGTTGTTTCGGTTAATCATCAAGAGGTGTTCCGTATTCCTTCAATTAACATTGAGTGTATTGTCACTTTCGGTTATATGGGTGTAAGTCCGGGCCTTATGAAGCTATGCAACGATAATGGAATATCGCTCACATTTCTATCTCCTAATGGAAGGTTTATAAGCCGTGTGCAAGGTGCAACCCGTGGTAATGTTCTTTTGCGCAAGGCCCAGTACTTATTGTCTGACGATGAGGAATGGTCTTTGCATATTGCAAGGCTGATAATTGCGGCAAAGATACAGAACTATCGCAATATATTGAGAAGACATATCAGAGACTATGGAGAGTGTGCAGCGGTGGAAGAGGCTGTGAGGTTATTGGATGTGAATAAACGACTTGTACTCAATGCAGCAGACAAGACCAAACTTATGGGGTTTGAGGGCATTGCATCTAATGTATATTTTGATGTGTTGTCTTGCCTTATACTTAATCAAAAGGAGTCTTTTCCATTCAGCGGCAGAAATCGGCGTCCGCCAAAAGATGCGGTAAATGCTATGTTGTCTATGGCTTATACATTAATTGCCAATGATATATCGGCTGCGCTTGAAACGGTTGGGCTTGATCCTTACATAGGGTTTCTGCATTCTCTCCGTCCTGGCCGGACTTCGTTAGCATTAGATATCATGGAGGAATTTAGGGCTTACCTTGGGGACCGTTTTGTTTTGTCGTTAATCAATAAGCGTCAAATATCGTCAAAGGATTTCCTTTATCAGGGAGACAACGGTGTAACTATGACCGACAACGGAAGAAAAGTGTTCATCACCGCATGGCAGAACCGGAAACGGGAAATGATAAAACATCCGTATCTTAATGAAAGAGTGGAAGTTGGTCTGTTGCCATATGTACAAGCTATGATGCTTGCCAGATATATACGGAAAGATATAGATGATTATCCTGTGTTTTTAATAAAATGAAGCCATGTACATACTTGTGACATATGATGTGGACACTACAGGCAAATCAGGACAAAAACGGTTGCGTCAAGTTGCCAAGGCATGCATGGACTATGGGCAACGTGTTCAGAATTCAGTATTTGAGTGTGAACTGACAGAAGCACAGCTTTCCCTGTTAAAAGAACGGATTAGGGTTATCATTGATCGAGACACGGACAATGTGCGCATATACCATCTCAACAGAAATGAGAGTCGTAGAGTGGAAACTCTTGGTATGGAAACGGCATATAAGGTAGATGGAGCTATTATTATATAACTGTTTGGTTGTATATTTGCGAATGTGATGTGCAACATGAATCTTATGCCATTCGCATTGGCTGATTTACACCATATTAGTGCATTAGAATTTCTGAATTCTATTATTTAATTTGGTTAAAATAAGTCATTCGCGAAATCAATTTCAAATATTGCTCATAATAAGGCGTTTACTTATTAGACGGTCGCTCCCCACGCGGGAGCGTGGATTGAAACCCTCTCCATCCGGCTTTGGCTGGAAATCTCTACCGTCGCTCCCCACGCGGGAGCGTGGATTGAAACTTAACCTCTATCCTATAAATACCATCCAAAGCGGTCGCTCCCCACGCGGGAGCGTGGATTGAAACAACCGTTACATCCTTATCGCTTGTGATGGCTTTGTCGCTCCCCACGCGGGAGCGTGGATTGAAACTCGAGAACGCAAAGAATGAGTTATTTCCCCAGCTTGTCGCTCCCCACGCGGGAGCGTGGATTGAAACAAGGAGCAATATGCAAGCGAGGTCGGAGAATATCGGTCGCTCCCCACGCGGGAGCGTGGATTGAAACACGATAATCCCGAACTAATAAACAACAAGCAATGTCGCTCCCCACGCGGGAGCGTGGATTGAAACCCCGACATCAGCACCTACACACGGGAGGAGCTTAAAGTCGCTCCCCACGCGGGAGCGTGGATTGAAACAATATAGTAGGTTTTGCCATAGTTATGATGCTATGTCGCTCCCCACGCGGGAGCGTGGATTGAAACTTCATAAATGTCAAGTAATGAACTGAAATCGAAAGTCGCTCCCCACGCGGGAGCGTGGATTGAAACTGCTCCAGCAAGGCGTTTGGCTTGGCGTATGCGGTCGCTCCCCACGCGGGAGCGTGGATTGAAACAAACCACTTGCTCATAGCCCTGCCTCCTCCTTAACGTCGCTCCCCACGCGGGAGCGTGGATTGAAACAACTTTGAGTTTGTGAGCTGCCCCCTGCGCGGAGGTCGCTCCCCACGCGGGAGCGTGGATTGAAACGGTCAATAAACTGCGCCTCATCGCTGTTGCCATCGTCGCTCCCCACGCGGGAGCGTGGATTGAAACCATTTCCCAGAACAGGCAGCCATGATTGGCGGTGTGTCGCTCCCCACGCGGGAACGTGGATTGAAACATGGTCGGCAACCTCATTGCCAAAAATTCGGTCGTCGCTCCCCACGCGGGAACGTGGATTGAAACATGCAGGACACCATCCTTGACGAGTTCCGGCGCGTCGCTCCACGCGGGGAGCGAAACATTATGTTGCATACGATGTTGTTGTTTGCGACGGGTGACATTGTGTAGGGGTGCGAATAGCTGCTAATAGTAATTTTGAATTGTCAGAGGTATGTAAGTTGTGCTGTTTGGTATTTATTATTGGCTTCTATCGGTGGGGAACAGTTTTTTGTGTTGTCAATGTAAAATTATAAGGATTTTATATACATTTGCATTGACAGTTCCCTTACTGTATGGAAAGGTGATTGAGGATGCAGTTTACTGAGATTGTCTTTGCGGTGTTCATGACAGTGGTGTTTTCACTCTACTGGCTTGTTCTGCGTCGTTGGGTAAAGGCCCAGAATTGGCTGCTCCTCAGTGCGAGCTATCTGTTTTACGGATGGTGGGACTGGAGGTTTCTGGGGCTTATTATGCTCACTACGGTGACTACTTATGGTGCGGCTCTATGTGCGCACCGACGCTATGGCAAATTGGTTACTGCGGCAAATATTGTGGTGAACTTGGGCATTCTTGTGGCATTCAAATATCTGAATTTCTTCAGCGAGAATCTCAAGAGGCTGTTTGATATTTTGGGGTGGAATCTTGACTGGTTTACGATAGATGTGCTTTTGCCGGTGGGTATATCGTTCTATACTTTCCAAGCAATAGCGTATTCGGTGGATGTGTATAAGGGGAAGGTGAAGGCGTGTACCGACCCTGTGGCGTTTGCCACATTCATTGCGTATTTTCCGCAGCTTGTGGCCGGGCCTATAGAAAGGGCTTCGCAGCTTCTTCCGCAGATTGTTTCGCCCCGGCGGTGGAATGAGGGGCAGGCTGTGTCGGGGCTTAGGATGATACTTTTCGGTGTCATGAAAAAGGTGTGCATTGCCGATATGCTGGCATTGTATGCCGACAGGCTGTATGCCGCCAATCTTGATAATCCCCTGACGGCTCTGGCTGCGGGGGTGGTGTTCAGCTTAGAGATCTATTGTGATTTTTCGGCATACAGCGAGATTGCGCGAGGTGTGTCGCGCTTGCTCGGTATAGAGCTGATGGCTAATTTCAGATTCCCGTATTTTTCGCGCAACATCTTGGAGTTCTGGCGCAGATGGCACATATCGCTTATGTGGTGGTTTCGGGATTATGTGTATATACCGCTTGGCGGGAACCGTAAGGGTGCGCTGCACACTATGCTTAACACTGTGGTGGTGTTTCTTATGTCCGGATTGTGGCACGGCGCGGCATGGAATTTTGTTGCGTGGGGTGCATATTGGGCTTTGGTGTATGTGTGCGGTAAATCGTTGCTGCATCTCGGGCGGCGCGAGGGCGAGATAGAGATAAAAGATTTGCCTGACATGGTATTGACTTTCGGAACGGTGGCATTCGGGTTTTACATTTTCAGATGTGAGGGCTGGAGCCAAGTGGTTGCCGGATGTCGGAATATTTGGGCTTATATTGCGGGTTTCGGGGTGCTGTGGTTCTTGGCAAAGATGGTGTGCTCGTACAGGTGGGCGAGGATATCAGCATTGGTGTTAGTGGCAACGGGCGCGATTGCGGCTGTGTGTTTATTTGCCTCACGATGGCCAATACTGTTTAAGATGTGGTGGCTCGTGCCCGGAACATTGGCGCTGCTGGCCGAGTGGCGCTCCCGAAACATGGATTTCGCTCTGGAGCATATGAGTGTCCTGAGATGGCGCCGAATGGCGTTTTATTGGGCATGCATTGCCATGATAGTTATCAGTGAGCCGGTGGAAATGACATTTATATATTTTCAGTTCTGATGAATGCAGTTACCAAGTCCATATTAAGGTTTATGCTCAGGTCGGTAGCTGTGGTGCTTCCGGTGGTAGCAATCGCCGTGGGATGGTATGTAATGACGGATCCATATATGGTGCTGCGTCAGTATGATTCGTATTTGCTTGATCCGGTGGAGAATCCTGTGCGTGTGGGCATCAACAAGGGGCTGATAACTGTCACCAACTATCATCAGCGTGTGGCTGAGGGAAGACATTACAATGCTTTTATATTCGGGTCGTCGGTGTCGTGTTGCTATGATGCCAGACTATGGGCGCAGCTGGCAGACAGTACCGGCTGTGCATCGGCATATCATTTTGATTCATCGGGCGAAACGCTTTCCTCCATGGCAGATAAGGTAGAGTATCTTGACAGAATCGGTCAGCCTATAAAGTATGCTCTGATTGTGCTGGACCCGATAGTGATGACATACAATGACAGTTCAAGTCCGGCAACAGTGAATCCGCCACAACTGCATCACAATGTCTTGGAATGGCTTAAATATCATTATACATTTTTTCGCGCGGCAACCAATGCCGATTTTTTTAAAAGCTGGATTCCGTACAAGCTAACAGGCAGGGCATGGGCCAACGGGCATAATCTGGTGTTTGAGCCGCAGCCTATTGTCTATGATCCGATAATCAATCAGGAGTCAATACCGCAATGGGATTCTATAATAACTGTGAATGCAAGGGAGTTTTATTCGCGGTATCCACTTGCAGAATCGCCGGAGCGTGTGACCGAAAGTGAGGTTGTGCTTACACGGGCAAAAGAGGAGGCGTTGCATCGTGTGGCTAAAGTGTTCTCGCGTCAGGGAACGGATTGTCAGGTGATTGTAGGACCGAACAGACTGAAGGTGGCACTCAATCACAGGGATTTAGGGGTGCTCCAAGATATATTCGGAGTGGGACGCGTGCATGATTTCAGCGCCACGATGGTGAAAGAGCTGGAGTGTGACACTCTACTTTACGACAACACGCATTACCGTGAGCCGTTTGCCACTGTACTGATGCGCAAGGTTTACGCACGCAGAGAAAAATAAAAAAGCGAACCAAGGTGGAAGCCCTTAATTCGCTTAGGTGGAGTATAGCGGCATTTACTGCCTTAACTCGTATTCCTTATATTATCAGCACTTTATCTCTGCGATTTTGAGAGTTGCTAACAAAAATTTCTAACAAAGTAACCTAAATCGCTACTCAAAGCGCGGTTATTTTCAACGGCAAAGTTACACAAATAAATTAAACATTCGGCAACTCTAAGCGATTATTTTTCTGCCCTCATCAGCGGCAAGTATTTGAAATTCGTGCTTACTGTTTTCGCTCCAGTATATTAGCCAAACAAATTAGCCGAACAAATAGGGGAAATATAGTATTTTCTTTGATTGTCAATGGTTGAGGCCATTAACACCTATAATCTGCAATATAATCGCATAAATAAGACTCATGGATATAATCACCAATCATAAAAGAAAAAAATAACTGGGAGGGTGTGCCTCATGGTGCGGTATCTGTGTGTATTGTCGGATCTTATTTTTTCAATCCCATTTTTTGAGGGTCTTAAAGTAAGCGTAAAAAACTGTAATAATTTGGGGAAAAATCGCCTTATAAGTTTCAGTTTCTCAAAATACCATATACATACAAGACTATAACTCAGTCAAATAAAATGGCTTTATGGACTTTTTGCAGTTGGAAACTATGTGCAAAGTAGATGTGAATTTTTAAGGTTCTAATTTTGGGACAAAATTCTGTGCTGTCAATGATTTTTGTTTCTTTTTTGCGCTCTGCCACTATATTAAAGGAACTCATTAAACAGACTGATGCGAAGTTGCGAAAGCGTTTCACACCGATAAATCTAAACTTCTGTCTAACATTTTTACTATTCGTTTACGAATACCACAAAGGGGGAGATTAACCCACCCCTCATAAAATTGGTATCTTGTAAAATATGAAAAAAGCAACTACAATCCAAGAGAAACGCGCACTTAGATTTGCCGTTGAACTATTGACAAAACACGACTACGGTTATGTAATCAATGTTCCCAGTCGTGAACTTGCCAATGAACTTACACACAAAGGTACAAAAATTTCCTTTATGACTGTTATAGCATACTGGGAGTGTTTGGAGCGTATGGGATATGTTAAGCGAGAAATGGCAGCGCGTATAAACGGAGTAACATACTATCTAAATCGCTATGCCTTTAACAAGCTGATCAACGCCCAGTAATGCGAAACGAACAAAACAAGCGGTTATATCTTGACTTGGCCGAGTATGGGGGAACTACTCGTTACACAATACTCAACACAGATTTGCTGTTGATGTTATGGCAGAATTATAACCTTTCTAATATTGAGCAGTCAATATTTCTATATATCTGTATGGTATATGACAACGCGAATGAAAGTGGCCGCGAACCGATTAAATTAAGCTATACCGACATAGCGAAAATAATAAATTGCAGTGACGGCGGTGTGCGAAAAGCAATTGCAAATCTTAGAGTTGAAAAGTTGTTGCTTGCTATCGGGAAGCGCAAAGGAACAGCAAAGACCCAATATGTCCCAAATGTTGAAAAACTGCACGATGAACTATTGCGATATTGCGGCCTTGAAAATCCGTAGTGTGCTACTCCAGTACGATTTATATGCTACTCCAGTAGCACACTACGATAATTTGACACATCGTAATATGTCACTCCAGTGACACACTACGGGCGTAGTATGCTACTGGAGTGACATACTACGAAATAGCAAAATTCAATAACGCCCTAAATATCAATTGAATATTGCAAAATGCGCAAATAGTGCAATATAATAAGTAGTTATGGATCCATAACTACTTTATAAGAGATTACAACACTACAATAGTTGATAAAAACAATGACAATATTAGCGTTAGATACAGCAAGCTATACAACTGGCTATGCAGTCTATAAAAACGGCTCTATAATGTCTTACGGCTCTATAAAGCTAAAGGGCAAAGGTGCGACAGACACCGAGCGCACACAAGACCGTATAAGCCAATTATACGTTAAAGTGCGCGACCTCATCAGCAAGCACGAAATAACACAAATAGTCGCAGAGGATATTTTTAGAGATAGCGACCCAACGAAAAAAAGCGCGGTTGAGGTACTATCAATGTGTCGGGGTGCGATTATGGGAGTTAACACCCAAATGCAGTTACCCTCAATTCAATTTATAAACCCTTTGAGAGCTAAAAATTATATGTGGGGGTACACCAGTAGCCGAAAAGACCACCGCGAAATGTCGCATGATGAACACAAAGCGAGAATGTGTAGAGCGGTTGAACGGTTAGGGTATATTTTGAATACAGACCGTAAAGGCAATAAAGACAATGACATAGCGGACGCAATAGGCATACTCATAACATACCTAAAGTGGCGTAATATTCCTATAAAACACCCAAATGCAAAATAATACCCTAACTCTGAGTTAGGGCATATATGTTATTTGAAATAGCCTTTATAGCTGTCCCAGTCATAATAAAATGGAGTTGATTGAAAAGGCGTACCCATATTTTTATATTTGGTGTACTCAATAACCAATGCTTGTCTGTGTTGTGGTGATATAGGTTTATAGAACGAGTCGCCAATTATCAAAGCGTTTAGTTGTTCATAGCTGTTAGGACGAGAGGGGTACGACATATTTTCAATATACTCATCTAATTCTCTCAACGCTTGTTCTCTACGGTTTTGCTCATAGTGATAGTACCAAACACCGATTATTGCTAATATGATTATCAGAGTTATAACAATAATGCGTTTGGTCTTTCGGGTAAGTTTCTTTGTCCGTGTAGTACAACCGCAATAAGGGCAATTTTTAGCCTTGTCGCTGATTTCCCTATGACATTCGGGGCATTGTATAAGTGCCATATTTATAAAGCCGTACAATTTCCAATCGGGCTATTGAAATTACACGAAAAGGCGTGGAAACTGTTAGCTAAACTATTTCGGAGGCTCTGGACTGCCTGACTTTATGGATAGCAACAGCCCACGCCCCTATATTGCATATTGGAGAATATACAACAGAGCGTAAGCACATCGCAAAATCTATAAAGTCGTGAAAGTGTCCAGTTTTCCGAAATAAGATTAATGCTAAACGCCTACAATTTATAAGCCGTCCACTCTTGAACGACAGCACAAAGGTACGCAAATTTACTGAATGTCAGTCTATGTTATAAAGATAAAAATAACCGTTAAGCGATTTTTCCCAACGGTTATTTGCAGTCCAGAGCATCAATGGTATTCACATACAATTGACAGTAGTTTCATTTACCTTTTTATCTCATTAGGGATTTTCCCTAATACGTTCACGGCATATAATGGCCGTTTATTCGGTCTATGATTTTATCCCAGTCAGGAGCGTTACACATTCCTTTTGCCCTATCCTCATCAGTTACCAACAATATGGGAGCGTTGTCGGTGTTGTCAGTTATAGCGTCAACAAGAGTGTTAACGGTACTGTTGAGGGTTTGAGAATAAACAATGTAAGTGTCATTTTCGCCACAGTAGGCAATTGCGTACCCCAGTAAGACATAGTGTTCAATAATTGTATTTGCTTGCATAATTTTGAGTTTTGAAAATGGGGTGACTACTGGAGAGCCTTAGCCACCCCACGCGATTAAAACAAACGGTATCTCAACAAAAGGCGAGCGGTTGCAATTCAGTGTCTTTATAGTAGTGCTTAGACACCATTTTAACGCTTGTGCCGCTCCGTTTAGCCACCAATGCTATATTGCCGCAAAGGTTAACGGTTGTGGTTATTGCAGAGCGTCTAAACGCATAAAGCGAAAGAGGAAAATTTAACCCTATCTTGTCGCCAACTTTTTTCAAATGTGCGTTAATATTTCCAAGTGTAGCATTACTGGCTGATCGCCATTTTTTATTGCCATCAACGGTTGTTAATTCCCAACGTGTTTCATTCATTGGAAACGGCAGCAAGTAACCGCCAGTTGATAGATCCTTATAACGGTTGATAATCTCTAAGGCTTGTTGAGGTAATGGCAATTCTACTATTTCAGTGACATTATAGCCGCGTTTCTTATAGGGAATATAAGTTAAGACAGTCACGCCGTTTTCCAAAGTCTTTAACATATCGGAGCGGAACAGAAGCACATCAGCAGGGCGCGAATTGGTGTAGTACATCAACAATGCAGCATCCAAATAAAGTTGCTGATATGAGCGGTTGCGGTAGCCAGTGGGATTAACGACAGAACCACTAAGACGCTCTATTGCCTTGAATTGTTCCAGTGTCAACACTTTGTCTTTATCCACGCCTACAACGACCCTTTTAGGTGCGTCAGTCCTAAATTTATAGGTTATCTCTTGTTTGTTTTTGCCCCTGCCTTTAGCTACGTTGACAACGTGCAACAAAGTTGCGTTGAGGTTCTTGTAGTTTGCACCACCTTTGACCGTCTTAACCCAACTGGCAAAATCGGACAATTGCGCGTCCCCCACATCAGTCAAAGGGGTGTCCGCGAGAGTTACACCCTTGCTCATCGGTTTAGCAAAATAAGCTACCTTGCCCTTTGTGTTTTTGTGATTCTCTCCTAATAGATTGTGGAGCAACGACACATAAAGCTGATAATTGCAACTGGGATTTTGCTTTTGCTCTTCAATAAGGATAGCGACAAAATCGGCAAGTGTAACCACATCTTTAGGGGTAATTCCAGTTTCAAGAGCCTTGATAAACTCTTTTGGCGTAGTGATTTGTGGATTGGCTAACAATTCATCACACTTTACACGGAGAACATCTAAGACCGCATTGTTATCAACATCGGTTTGTGTGCCACCGTTGAAACGCTGTTGTTTATTATCCCAGTTAGCCAAATTGGGAGCGGTAAGGCCGTCAATCTTTAACGGTTGGCGTTGAGGGTTAGACCCTTTGAATTGTACTTGTACATAGAAAACACCTTTAGCTCTGCCACTGGCAGAGGGGGTAAAAATGTACTTTAATTGCTGATTGTTTGCCATTTGTTTTAATCGTTTGGCAATGAATAACGATATTAAGCTACCAGTCTTACACCCCTTTGTTAGTCTAACAAATTATCCTAACAATTTTGTGGTTTTAGGGGGTTGAGGTTAGCAGCCAAGTCGGTTTTTGTCGTTCCAGTTTGAAAAAACCAATACCACAAAATTGGTTTAATTAGCTGAAACACCGTCAATTGCAAAAATAGCAACCTTTAATATAAGGTTGCTATCCTATGATGGTGGAGTATCTGTCTCTTATACACATCTCCGAGCCCACGA
>ENA-UAML01000020-UAML01000020.1-human-gut-metagenome-genome-assembly--contig:-NODE-20-length-70964-cov-10.284350_pt1 | contig 70964 bp, 64 predicted proteins | sample MGYA00244211_ERZ654495 | MGnify/ENA primary metagenome ERZ654495 (study PRJEB26926, sample SAMN06164685) | human gut metagenome | biome: ENVO:00009003; feature: ENVO:2100002; material: ENVO:00002003... | reverse complement strand
TGGGGCTTATTGGGCTGATAAGGCCAGTGGGCCAAATAAGCCTAATGGGCCTAATCAGGTAAGCCTAATAGGGGCTCAGTAGAAATTTAGTGGGGATAAATTTGTTAGCTTGAAGAACAAACCTTTATTTTGCAGTATGGAAAACGATTATTTGAACATACTTGCCGGTATTGTACTCCCAGCCCAGATATTGGAATACTTTTCTATAGTCGGTATTGAGCAGAACTCCACGGAGATACACATCAGTTTGGACGAGAAGATGAATGCGGAACTAAGCAAAGACGTCCACTTTGAGTCGAAGGGCATTATGGAAGCCGTAAGCGTGACTGATTTCCCCATACGTGACCACAAAGCGATTCTGGAGATTCGTCGCAGTTTTGGACAGACATAAGAACGGGTTAGAGCTTCAGCATTCCGATAGACCCTGACATTGTAGCCAAAGGGACTCGTTACTCCAGGGAATTTGGAGATTTTTTTAAAGAGACGTATGGAGACGTTCCCCGTGACCTGCCATACGCTTGAGGAGTTCTACCACATAGACGGTCATACGTTCGAGAAGCAGTACCAAGGAAGTGCTGAGCGGTTTCAGGCAGTGGGATCAGTTTGAACATGCGGCCGAGTGGCTGCTGTTCCCGGAAAATGTCGGTCCGCGGCTTGCATCGACGAGTCCTCGCTCTCCAATGGCGAGTTATACACTTTCGTTACCAACCATGAGACACATACGCGTGAGCAATCCTTAGTGGCCGTCGTTGCGGGCACAAAAGCGGAGGATGTTATCGCTGTCCTGCAACGGATTGACGAAGAGCGCCGCAACGCCGTCAAGGAGGTTACGCTTGACTTGTCGGACTCCATGCGCAAGATTGCCCGGACAGCATTTCCGAAAGCAAGCCGTGTCATCGACCACTTCCATATCCAGAAACTGGCTTGCGATGCCGTGCAGGAGCTGCGTGTCAAGCACCGTTGGGATGCCATACAGCAGGCTAACGATGAGATGGAGGGGCCAGACAAAAGGGCAAGGAATATAATCCGTACAGATTTCCCAATGGCGACACCCGCAAGGAACTGCTCATACGCTCGCGTTACTTGTTGTTCAAGTCCGCAGATAAATGGACCGACAGGCAAAAGCAGAGAGCCGCGATATTGTTTGAAGAATACCCTGACATCCAAACGGCATACGGACTGTGCCATTCACTGCGGATGATCTTTGCCAAAAACACAATCAAGAATGCCGCACGCCTGTCCATGGCACGCTGGTACAATAAGGTGGAAAAAGCCGGATTCCATTCCTTCAATATTATCGCAGCCACCTTCCACGAGCATTATGAGGAAATTCTGAACTTCTACAACAACCGATCTTCCAATGCCTTGGCAGAGTCCTTCAATGCAAAAGTCAAACTCTTCAGGGCTAACCTCAGAGGAGTTGCTGATAAGAAGTTCTTCTTATTCCGTATTGCAAAACTATATTTGGTTCATCCGCAGTTCAGTTGGATAAAAAGTGAAAGATAAAGGAAGTCGCTGTAAAAATCGTATATTTGCAGTTGAACAAAAAAACAAAAAACGATGAACAGCAACTTCCTGTGTAAAGTTTATGGTGTACGCGGATACCGCGTGACGGGTCAATGCCACAAAGATAATAAAACAATCTTGAAAATAGAGCGGAAGCATGTGAAAATATGTTGTCGCCATTGCGGCAATATCGGAATATCCCTTGACGGCAGCCGGATTCGTGACATTCTGTGCGTACCGTTCGGTTTACGCAAGACATTGTTACGTGTACGCATCCGCCGCTACAGATGTCCCAAATGCGGGCACGTATGTCAGGAGAGCGTACCTTTCGTCACAGGCAACCGCCATTACTCCCACCGCTTTGCCCAATATGCGGCAGTACTCCTTAAGACATGCACGATAAAGTCTGTGGCAACGCTGTTGTCCGTAAGCAGGGACACGGTAAAGAGGATACACAAGGAGTACCTGCGCCGCCGCTACACTCCCGTGTCCCTCAAGGGCGTGCGCAACATAGGCATAGACGAGTTCTCGATAAGGCGTGGCGTGGAGTTCCGCACCATTGTCGTAGACATTGATACCGGACGTATCATCCATGTGGGCAGGGGACGCGGCGGCGACGCCCTGCTGCCGTTCCGGGAACGCGTCAGGAGGCATGGCGTCATGATACGCTACGTGGCCACGGACCTGTCGCCGGCATTTGTCGCCTCTGTACTGGAAAACGCCCCGCAGGCCACACTCGTGTTCGACCATTTCCACGTTGTCAGACTCATGAACGACGCACTCGATGACATCCGGCGTACGTTGTACAGGCACGAAAGGAGCGTCATGCGGCGCAGGGTGCTCCTCGGCACGCGCTACCTGCTGCTACGGAATGCCGAGGACGTGCTTGACGGGAAACACCGCACAAGGCTCGACAACGCACTGGCCATGAACGAGCCGCTCTCGAAAGCTTATTACATGAAAGAGTCCATGAGGCAAATCTGGATGCAGCCGACCAAGGACAACGCCGAAAAGGAACTTTACGCATGGGTGGAACAGGCAAGACAGAGCAAGGTGCCACGGCTCGCAAGGATGGCTGCAACGTTAATGGCGCACAGAACCGGCATTCTCGCATGGTACGACTGCCATTTCTCAACTGCCATAGTCGAGGGGATTAACAACAAAATTAAAGTCCTTAAAAGAAATGCTTACGGATTCAGGGACGATGATTATTTTAAGCTAAGACTCTTTGCGCTTCACGATTCGTCCATCCAACTGAACTGCGGATGAACCCTATATGCTATCACCACTAAATTTCTACTGAGCCCTTAATAGGCCTAATAGGCCGGATGGACTTATAGAGGATGGCTAATGCGTTGGGGCTGTTGTTTTCTTTATTACTTTTATTTCTCCTAATAAAGTTTGTGAGTCGTTTAGCGTGATGTTGCTGTTTGTTTTAAGTTCTTTTGCGGTTAGTACTTGTTTGTCGCAACCGATATAACTTATTTCCAATAAAGAGTTGCGGGGGACTATAATTGAGTACTCCCCATTGATATTTGTTAATGCTGTTAGATTTGTTTTTGTGGTGTCCGGGTTAAGCAAAGTTATCAGTGTGCCCGCAAGTGGAGTGTTATTGTCTTGGTAAGTGATGATTCCTTTTATTTTTATTATGTCTGTGCAACCTTGTGATAAGTCAGTTGTCTTTAATGGATAGGTTTGTTGTAATGTATCTTTTTTATGTATTGTGCTGTCGTGGTATTGTGCAAATACAGGTTGAGAGGCACATAATGTTATGGCTATTCCAGTTAGTTTTAGGGGCAGGCCTGACTTTTTTCTTTGAATAAGTTGTTGTTCGAGATATTTCATTTCAGCTTCACACGCAGGGCATGTGCCTGAGCAATCACCTGTGAAGTTACATTCACGCGGTTTGTAGACGATGCCGTTTTCTTTGGCAATAAGCTGGCGAACAGCTTTCAGTGTGTCACATATTCTTTTCCCTTTTTTCATGGCTCATGCTTTTTTATTATGTATCTGAACATGTCGAAGTTCCTGAATCCCATCTCTTTAAGTTTTTCCATGCTTGCTTTCCTGTCATTATCAGTGTTGTAACCTGGGATGAGCGGAAGGCGTATTGTTACTCTTTCGGGAGGTATGTTGTCGGCAAGCAGGTGGAGGTTGGTAAGTAATTGTCGGTTGTCATGTGATGTGTATGCTTGGTAAATGTTGTTGTTTAAGTCTTTAATGTCGATAAAATAGTGGTTGATGAACGGCGCCAAAGATATAAGTCGACTGGTGTCGGCGTTGAGTGATGTTTCTATCGAAATTTTCCATTCGGGCTTTGCAATGCGGCAAAACTCCTGTATGAAGATATTATGTAATAGAGGTTCGCCGCCACCGAACGTTATGCCGCCGCCGGTTGCAATGAAATACAGGTTGTCTATGGAAACTTCTTCATAAAGTTCATCGGGCGAGATGACCCTGCACACTGTGTTTTCGCTGAAGCATTGCGGGTTGATGCAATACTTGCAACGCAGCGTGCAGCCGTAGAATGCCACAAGCGTGGTAACGCCTTGTCCGTCGGTGTTGATACGATGTCGCTGGATACCTATTATGGGAGCCGTCATTTAGCAAATATAAGACTTTTAAATTATAACTTTCCACAATCAGTAAGACAAGAAGATGTACAACCTTATCTGTAGATGTCTACAATGTCTTGTGCCGTCAGACCGTCATGTTGTTTTATTGCTTATGAGTATGTATTTGTCATTCAGGATTATTTCCCGGTTATAGTTTCTCCTTTTGGGTTGTAGTTATGCATTTTCCAGTTGGCCAATGCTGCCTGCTTGCTTGTGTTTGCGTAGCAATATTCGCACATGTGCGGGCATGTGTTGTATTCCCCTATGTCTTTCGCGGCCATGCAGAGACATGCTTTTCGTTGACCCTGGTCTTTCTTGTGTACGCTGTAAAAGAAGTGACCGTCGGTCAGGGCGATGGCGTCATTGTCAAACATGTCGCCTGCTACGGGGCCGCCTTTGCTTATTGTAACGCCCATGAAGTCCATGAGAGCCTTGTCACGCCATGCCAACCGTACAATAAGGTCGCCGTCAATGCAGCGGTTATGGGTTATACCGTGTCTTCCGAGGTCAATGTTTTCGCCGCATGTGGCGAGTTGCAGCCCCCAGCCGTCGTCGGTGTTTAGCCTTGATATACGTTCGGCTACCTCTTCCATTTGGCTTTCTTCCCACTCATGGTAAGGGACGTTATTGCGTTCGAGGTTCAAGCGGACTCTCTTGTAAGACATGATGTCGGCGAAACTGAATACCAGTTTTTCGGTGTATTCATAAATTTGCGAGCCGATACGCCTGATTTTCTCCACCAAGTCGTCAATGGTTATATCGTCAGAAAGGACAAGCGGGTCAAAACGCCATATGACCGCGGCTTTGCCCAGCCGACGTGACAGCTCCTTGAATGTCTCAATGCGTTGTGCCGTCGGCGGCACGCCTGTTTCCAGCCTTTCCGTCTCATATTCGTTAAGAGTGTATTGTATGTAGCAGCCTATGCCTTTCTTCTCCAGCGTGTCGAGGTATGGCAAGAGCGGGGCGGGATTTTTAGACCAGAACACGATAAATCTCGTGTTTTGGTAAGACACGTGGCTTTTCACTCCGTTGAACGGGTTTCGCCATGTCGAATACCCTACATCCAGCCGATGGAAGAACCAGTCGGCATAAAATGCAGGTATGTCAGTGCTTCTGCTTGCCGAGACAATTGTCGGAGCGAAGGCTGTGGCCATAGTGCCGTCTTCGAGTGTTATTTCAGTCTTGTATTGTTTGTTCGCCATGCTGGTTGTCTATGATTTTTGAACCATGCATGCGGTAGGCCGACGATATGTGTCAGCGCATGCCTTTCGGGGCAAGTATTTTTGCCAGTCCGCCGCTGCCAGTTTCCTTATATAGCGATGGAATATCGTGCCCAGTCTGTTTCATCACGTTTACGACCTTGTCGAACGACACACGGTGCGTGCCGTCAGAGAATGCCGAGTAGAGGTTGGCGTCAAGAGCTCGCGTTGCGGCAAAGGCGTTGCGCTCTATGCACGGTATCTGGACGAGGCCGCATACGGGGTCGCATGTCATTCCGAGGTGGTGCTCAAGCCCCATTTCGGCCGCGTACTCTATCTGCGACGGGCTGCCGCCGAACAACTGGCACGCCGCTGCGGAGGCCATGGCGCATGCCACGCCTACCTCTCCTTGACAACCTACGTCAGCTCCGGATATTGACGCGTTCTGCTTCACGATGTTGCCTATAAGACCTGCCGTCGCCATGGCGTGCAGAATGCGTGTGTCATTGAAGTTGTGCCCTCTCGACAGATGGTAAAGTACGGCCGGCAACACTCCGCATGCGCCGCAGGTAGGCGCCGTTACGATTGTTCCTCCCGACGCGTTCTCCTCGCTTACGGCCAGTGCGTAGGCATAAACAAGCCCACGGGTCTGCAACGACTGTTTGTAACCTGACGCCTTGACGTAGTATGTCGGGGCCTTTCTTGCCAGGTTAAGCGGGCCGGGCAGACGTCCCTCGGTATTTATTCCGCGCTCTACCGAAGCCTGCATGGCCCGCCATGCCTCCATCAGATAGTCCCATATGGAGCTGTCCTCGCACTGGTCAACGTATTCCCAATAGCTGTGTCCCGTTTTCTCACACCATTCCATCATTTCTGTCATGGTGTTCATTCCGTACACTTCCGGCGTGTCGAGTACGCCGCTGCCGCCTTCGCCTTCAGACAAGGCGCCTCCGCCTATGCTGTAAACTGTCCATTCGTCAGTTACATTACCGTCGTAATCCTTGGCTTCAAATTTCATGCCGTTGGGGTGGTAAGGCAGGAAAACCTGCGGTTGCCATACTATCTCAACGGGCGCTATCGGCTGTAGAACATCATTGATGGCCACGTCGGTCATGTGTCCTTTTCCGGTGCCAGCCAGGCTGCCGTACAGCGTTACGGTAAACGATGCCGCGTCGCCGTGTTTTTCAAGAAACATCTTGGCCGCCTTCTGAGGGCCCATGGTGTGGCTGCTCGACGGTCCCTTACCTATTTTATATAATTCTCTTAAAGATTTCATAGCCTACTGTGTTTTATCAAATTTTATCGCAAAGTTAATCTAAAAAGGCCATAAAAGCAAGCCTTCCGTCCGTTTTCTTTTATTGTATTCAAAGGCTGTGGCATTGTATGGAGTAACGTCTTGATAATTAGTAAGTTACAAAAGGCCGTCTTTTACGTCCTAAAAGACGGCCTTTTGGCGTGCAGAACATGGCCTTTTGGAATGCGGTTGACGGCAATTTGCATTCCGACCGCAGTTGGTGTGCGTGATAGAATGCGGCTGTTCGGAATGTAAGGTTTATATGGAATATGCGTGGCAGGCCGTCGGCAGGATGCACGGCGGCGAAATGTCTGTTACGGAAATAGTGCCGTTTTTTGCATGATTCCTTTGAAGTTTTAAATGAAATTCGTATATTTGCATATATAAGTGCCGTGCGGGTGCTTACCCGGAAGCGCGGATTTCAGCTATCGTGATATGTCGAGAGTCAGGCGTATGTTGGTGTGGATGGGCAGGATATGCCATTGCAGGGGCTTCGGCGTGCAGTCGCCTTGGGCTTACCGCATGGTGCGCTATGTCATTAACGAGCATTATCCGTATTATGCATATTCCGACTTGAGGGCGGCTTTCCCTGGCTTAGGCGCGGTAGAGCGCAAGGTCTGTGAGTTGTGCTTGCGCCTGGCCAACAGCGTCAGGCCGTCGCGGGTGGTGGCTTTCGGCGTAGCCGGTGAGGCTCTCGGGAGTTATGTCAAGGCCGGTTGCAGGCGTGCTGATTATGTTGTTGTGGCTGGTGGCGGCAGCCTTGAGTGCATGCGAGGGGCCGAAATGGCAGTTATTGCGCCGTGCGATGGGTTCGAGCATGTGTTCGCTGCTTTTTCCGGCGGAGCCGTTGACGGCTCCGTGGCCGTGCTGCTTGACATCGGGCGCGACGGAAGGGCGCGGCGCCTGTGGCGGGATACGGTAGCAGGCCGGCCGGGAGTGGTAACGTTCGACCTTTATTATTGTGGTCTTGTGTTTTTCGACCGCAAGCGTTACAAACAGAATTACGTGATTAACTTTTAACCGTTTACGACTATGAAGATAACCAAAGTGTACACAAAGACCGGCGACGAAGGCATGACGAGCCTCGTGGGCGGAGTGAAAGTGAAGAAGACCAATTCACGTATAGAGGCTTACGGTACCGTTGACGAGTTGAGCGCCAACCTGGGTTTGCTGGCCTCGTTCATGAAGGACGGTCCCGACAAGAACGTAATCTATCGTATACAGCGCAACCTGTTTACAGTGTGCTCATACCTTGCCACCGACAAGACGCAGACCAAGCTGGCACCGTCGTACACACTGGATGCGGCTGAGGTGGAGCTGCTCGAGAACGAAATAGACAAGATTCTGGCCGGTATCCCGCAGCAGACGGCGTTCATCCTGCCTGGCGGCTCGCATGAAGCAGCCATAGCCCATGTATGCCGTACGGTGTGCCGGCGTGCCGAGAGGCGTATCTTTTTCCTCGCCGAGACGACCAAGCTCGACCCCGAGGTATTGCAGTACGTCAACCGACTGTCAGACTATTTGTTCGTTCTCGCCAGGAAATTAAACTTTATTGACGGTGTAAGAGAAAAAACATGGCAGAAAGCTTGATAATAAGAAAAAATATATTACTTTTGTGCCCGATAAAAAACACTTAAAACTTAAAGGTTATGTATTGGACACTTGAATTGGCTTCAAAACTCGAAGATGCGCCATGGCCCGCAACGAAGGACGAGCTGATTGACTACGCAATACGCTCAGGCGCCCCTTTGGAAGTGCTGGAAAATCTACAGGAAATAGAAGACGAAGGCGATGTGTACGAAAGTATTGAGGATATATGGCCTGACTATCCTACTAAAGAGGATTTTCTTTTCAACGAGGACGAGTATTGATTAAGTTAAGAATTAAGAGTTAAGAATTAAGAAAAAAGCCTCATTATTTATTTCATTACGCAAATAACAAGAGCATTTTTCTTAATTCTTAACTCTTATTTCTTGATTTTTTAATTCCCTGCTCTTAAATCTTGATTTTTTTATTTCTATCCCATAAGCGCAATAAAAGCGTACATCCCTCGTTATAATGTCGTGCGAAGACGTCTTTTCATCATATTTGCAGTCCTGACGCTTGCCGTCTCCAAGGCCGGTGCCCAGTATGACGTGGCGTTCAGCCATTATTGGGATCTTGAGCCGTATTTCAATGCCGGGGCGGTAGGCAAGCAGCAGAAACTTAATGTTGCGGCGGCTTACGCGCTAAGCTTCGCTGGCTTCGAGAACAATCCGAGGTCGATGTACGTCGGTGCGGACATGCCTTTGTATTTCCTGAAAAACTATCATGGGGTAGGCGTATCGTTGCTCAACGACCAGATAGGTCTGTTCACCCACCAGCGTATAGCCCTGCAATATGCCTATAAGCATCGCCTTTTCGGCGGTATGCTTAGTGTCGGCGTTCAGTTAGGCATGCTTAGTGAAGGTTTCGACGGCTCGAAGTTGGATGTTGAAGACTCCGGCGACCCCGCCTTGTCAACGTCTGACGTTAACGGCAGTGCTTTCGACATAGGTCTCGGATTGTATTATACACACGGCCCGTGGTATGCCGGACTGTCAGTGCAACATCTCAATTCGCCCCTTGTCGCGCTTGGCGAGACAAACGAACTGAAGATAGACGCTACGTATTATTTGACCGGAGGATACAATATTAAATTAAGAAATCCGTTTCTTACTATACACCCCTCCGTGCTTGTCAGGACTGACGGGTTGATGTGGAGGGGCGACGTGTCGGGGCGGCTTGTGTACACCAATGATAAGAAAATACTCTACGGAGGCTTATCATACAGCCCTACTAATTCGGTGACAGTGCTCATCGGTGGCAGTTTTCACGGCATACACATAGGTTACAGCTATGAGGCATATACGTCAGGGATAAGTCTCGGCAACGGCAGCCATGAACTGATAATAGGTTATAAGACGGACATTAACCTTTTTAAAAAAGGGAGGAACAAACATAAAAGCGTGAGAATATTATAAGAATATGAGGAAAACAAAAAGCATAATTGCGCTCGGCATAGTAGTGCTGACAACCCTCACCGGATGTTTCGGAGGTCGCATGTCGTCCACTTCAGGGCGAGGCGGCGAGGTTGTCGGCGTAGGAGGCAAGAGCTTCAACGAGCCGACACCATACGGGATGACACTCGTCAAGAGAGGATTTCTCAAGATGGGACTTGAGAAGGACGATTCGTTATGGGGCCGCCAGGCGCAAAACAAGGAAATATCCGTTGACGGTTTCTGGATGGACGAGACCGAAGTAACCAATTCAGAGTATAAGCAGTTCGTGTATTGGGTGCGTGACTCAATCCTGCGTACGCGCTTGGCAGACCCGGCGTACGGAGGTGACGAGACGTACATGATAACAGAAGACAAATACGGAGATCCCGTAACGCCTCACCTTAACTGGAAGAAGGCTCTGCCGCGTAAACCCAACGAGGATGAGCTGAGGGCCATCGAAAGCCTGTATGTTACCAACCCGGTTACCGGAGAGAAGATGCTTGATGCCAGCCAGATGAACTATCGTTACGAAGTTTATGACTATACGGCTGCCGCTTTGCGCCGTAACAGGCTTGACCCGAGCCAGCGCAACCTGAATACTGACGTAGAGGTGAATCCTGATGAGGTCGTAATGATATCGAAGGATACTGCATACATAGACGACGAGGGACGCATCGTGAGGCAGACTATTGACCGTCCGCTCAGCGGTCCGTGGGATTTCCTCAACACATATATCGTGAATATATATCCCGACACGACGTGCTGGGTCAACGATTTCGTCAACTCGGATAATGAAGTATACATGCGCCAGTATTTCAGTAGCCCTACTTATAACGACTATCCCGTAGTAGGCGTGACATGGGAACAGGCCAATGCATTCTGCGCATGGCGTACCGAATATCTGCTTAAAGGACTTGGCGGAGAGGCAAAGTATATACAGCGTTACCGCCTGCCGACCGAAGCTGAATGGGAATATGCGGCCAGGGGTAAGGAAGGTACGGAGTTCCCATGGGAAAACGTTGATGTAAAGAATGAGGATGGGTGCTTCTACGCAAACTTTAAGCCCGACCGCGGTAATTATACAGAGGACGGAAACCTTATCACGAGTCGTGTGGGGCTGTTCTCGTCAAACTCAAACGGACTTTATGACATGGCTGGCAACGTAGCCGAGTGGACCAGTACGACATACACGGATGCAGGTATCGAAGCCATGAACGACCTTAATCCGGAGCTGAAGTACAATGCAGCAAAGGAAGATCCTTACCGCTTGAAAAAGAAAAGCGTGAGGGGCGGTTCTTGGAAGGACCCCGAGTCGTATATACGTTCGGCGTGGCGCACCTGGGAATACCAGAATCAGCCGCGCAGCTATATAGGTTTCCGTTGCGTCAGAAGTCTGGCTACAACCACAAGCAGTAAACAAAAAGGAAAGAAGAGAAAATAATGACTGAGTACAGCAAATATAACATTATATACCGTCTTCAAAGATGGTTGGACAGCGTTCCGGGACAGACGTTCCTGAATTATGCTTACAGTTGGGGTGCCTCTATTGTAATTCTTGGTACCTTGTTTAAGCTCACTCATATGCCGGGAGCCAACCTAATGCTCTACATCGGTATGGGTACGGAGGTTATAGTGTTCTTCATTTCGGCATTTGACCGTCCGTTTGACAAGACTGCAATAGGTAAGGAATTGCCCACGCATGTCACTGATGAGGCTTATGATGAACAGGAGGCTGAGGATGGCGACCTTCAGGAAGGCATGCGCCAGGCACCTGACGGTGTTGCGGTTCAGCCGGGTATGGTTGCCTATGTCGGTCCGGTAGTTGGTGGCCCGGCCGTAGCTGGTGGCACTCAGGGTGGCATGTCGCAGGGCAGTGACGCAGCTGTGGCAGCAGGAAATGTGGAGTTTGGCTCAGCGGAGGCTGGTGATGAAACTGCCGGACGGCCTGTTGCCGTTGGCGCTCAGCCTGTAACTTGGATGTCAGGACAGCAACAAGTGTCGCCAGAACTTGAGGAAGCTACGGTTAATTACGTAGAGGAACTGAAGAAACTTACTGAGACTTTGGCTAAAGTTTCCGAGCAGAGCGCACGCCTGACGCGTGATTCGGAAGAAATGGAGAATCTTAACCGCACGTTAACAGGAATCTGCAAGGTATATGAAATGCAACTAAAGGGCGCAAGTTCACAAATCGGAACAATCGATCAAATCAACGAACAGTCGCGTAAGATGGCGTCGCAGATAGAGCAACTGAACAAGATCTACGCCCGAATGATTGAGGCAATGACCGTTAATATGCGTGCCGCCACAACCAACGGAAACAACTCTGAAGCATAATAAGGAATGGCAATAAAGAAAAGACCGGTATCTCCTCGCCAGAAGATGATAAACCTGATGTATGTCGTCTTGATGGCAATGCTTGCGCTTAACGTGTCAACGGAAGTGCTTGAAGGCTTTTCGCTGGTTGAGGAGAGTCTGCAACGTACTACCCGCAACTCAGCCTCTGAGAATGCTGCGATATACGGAGACTTCGAAGCACAGATGAAAGCCAATCCCCAGAAGGTGAAGGAGTGGTTTGACAAGGCTACGACAGTGAAGCGCATGAGCGACTCGCTGTTTGACTATGCACAAGAATTGAAAGTCGCAATTGTCAAGGAAGCAGACGGTGATGACGGTGACGTACTTAACATAACCAGGAAAGACGATTTGGAGGCTGCCAATCAGGTAATGCTGGCTCCTGGTACAGGGCAGGGCAAGAAGTTGTTTGATGCCATTAATTCGTTCCGTGAACGTATATTGACGATGGTTACTGATGAACGGCAACGCGCCATAATAGCGAGCAACCTTACAACAACGCTGCCAAAGGGGGCTAAGACCATGGGGAAGAACTGGCAAGAGTACATGTTCGAAGACATGCCGGTTGCTGCGGCAGTTACGCTTTTGTCAAAGCTCCAGAGTGACGTACGGTATGCTGAAGGTGAGGTTTTGCATTCTCTTGTGGCAAATATTGACATGAAGGACATACGTGTCAACAAGCTGAGTGCTTTCGTTATACCCAACGCACAGACGATTGTGCGTGGCGACAAGTTTTCGGCACAAATCGTGATGGCAGCTGTGGACACAACACAGAAGCCTAAAATTTATATCGGCGGACGTGAAGTGAACTTGCGTAACAACACCTATGAGATAGTGACAGGGCGGACCGGCGACTTCAATCTTTCTGGATATATTACCATGCAGAATGGCAGTGGCGACGTGATACGTCGTGACTTTTCCCAGAAATATACTGTTGTTGACCCAAGTGCGACCGTGTCTGCCGACCTCATGAACGTGCTTTACGCCGGATATAATAACCCTATCAGCATAAGTATTCCCGGTGTTCCGCTTACTAAAGTGTCTGCAACCATGACTGGCGGAACTCTCCAACCGACGGGGCCCGGTAAGTATATCGCACGTCCGTCGGCCGTAGGACAGGACGTTACTATTAATGTAATGTCATTACAGACAGGCAGCGCAAGACCTGTGGGAGGCTTCACTTTTAAAGTGCGCAAGCTGCCAGATCCTACGCCGTATATACAGATTGGCGATGACCGTTTCCGTACCGGTGGGCTTGCAAAGCGCTCGCTTATGGACGCAAAGGGCATAAAGGCGGCTATTGACGACGGCCTGCTTGACATACCTTTCACGGTTTTAGGCTTTGAGGCCGTGTTCTATGACAACATGGGCAACGCCGTACCGATGGTTTCAAATGGTGACAGTTTTACGCAGAGGCAGCGTGACACGTTCCGAAGATTGGCACGTAACAAGCGTTTCTACATAACCCGTATTACGGCAGTCGGCCCTGATGGAATAAAACGAACGTTGCCCGCGTCGATGGAAGTCATCGTAAAGTAAGTTTAGAATCACGAGTTAAGAATTAAGAATATATGATGAAGTTATCGTTTTTACATAATCATCACGGTTGCAGCAAGGCCGTTGGCGGTTCGTTGTTGCGTATTTTTGCCATGGCTGTGCTCATGTTGTTCTGCTGTGTAGACATATTGAACGCCCAGCCGGCAGCACGCCGTAGGGAGCAACAGCGGCGTAATGCGTCTGACGCCCAAAACCTTACTACGCGTGCACGCATTTCTTTTCCTGTTGCGGCAAAGATGTCGGAAGACGTCGTATGGCGGCGTGATGTATACCGTGAGATTCTGCTTGAGGAGGACGCCAACGCCCCGTTGTATTATCCGGTAGAACCTGCAGGTTCGCAGATGAACTTGTTTACATATTTGTTCAAGCTGATGATGAGGGACATAATTGGCGCTTATGAGTACAGGCTTGACGGCAACGAGGTGTTTACGGACTCCGCCAAGGTTAATAAAAAGGCATTTATCGATAACTATCATATTTATTATGAACGTACTAACCGTGGCATAACGATAGACGACAGCGATATTCCATCGCGTGAGGTCAAGTCATATTATATTAAGGAAAGTGCCTATTACGACCAGTCTTCGTCCACGTTCCATGTAAAGCCGGTGGCTCTTTGTCCGGTATTGTGGCGTACTGACGACTTTGGTGACGGTGAGCAGAAATATCCTTTGTTCTGGGTGGAGTATGACGACATAGCTCCTTACTTAAGCAAGCAGGTGGTGATGACGAGCAACCTGAACAATGCGGCGACAATGAGCATGGACGATTACTTTACGCAGAACATGTACAAGGGCAAGATATACAAGACGGCGAACATGCTGGGGCGTACACTTGCGCAATATTGTCCTACCGACTCCGCGCTTGCCAAGGAGCAGCGCCGCATAGAGAACGAGATAGCTGCATTCGAGAAGAATATCTGGGGCGACCAGGCTCGTAAGGATTCGCTCGACAGCATAGCCAAGACCGAGGTGAAAGACAAGAAGGCGAAGAAGGCAAAGCGTAACCGCAGGGCTTCCACTTCAGTGCGTAAGCGCCGTTCGTCAAGCTCTTCTTCGTCAGGCAGTTCACCCGCTGCACGCGTTACGGTGCGCAGGCAACGGCATTGATTAATGCATAATTCATAATTCATAATGTACAATTTATAATTAAACAAATGTCTATGTTGCTGATGGCCATAGCTTTGCTGTGATTTGTGCATTATGGATTATCGTTAGATATATCATTAACCACTAAAAATTAAACAAAATGAGAAAAATCCTTACTCTGGCTGTTGTCGTAGCAGCCACTTTGTTTGTTGTTCCTGCCCAGGCTCAAATCAAGTTTGGTCTTAAGGGAGGTCTTAACATAACAGACATGTCGTTCAGCAGCGACGTACTCAACACGTCTAACCGTACGGGATTCTTTATTGGTCCTACGGTTAAGTTCACGCTGCCGCTGCTCGGTTTCGGTCTTGATGCGTCTGTTCTTTACGACCAGCGCGAGGCCGAATTTGACGATGTTTATGGCGATGACGATGAAATCATCCGCGGGCAAGTAATCAAACAGAAAGCCATCAATATTCCTATCAACCTGCGTTACGACATCGGTTTGGGCAGTCTTGCGGCTGTATATCTTGCTGCTGGACCTCAGTTCGGTTTCAACATCGGCGATAAGAACCAGTCGTTTTATGACGACATGATTGGCTGGAAGTTGAAGACCTCTAACTTCAGCGTCAATCTCGGTGCCGGTGTTATGCTGTTGCGCCACGTGCAGGTAGGTTTCAACTACAACATCGTATGCGGCAAGACGGGTGAAGTGTCAGCGCTCGGTACGGCTGGCGACGTGGTTGAGGGCATAGCCCGCGGTCGTTCAAATACATGGCAGATTTCGGCTGCGTACTACTTCTAAGCGTACGAACCTAATTTTTTACGGATATTAAAGGATGTGGCGGAGCATGTGTGCCCTGTCACGTCCTTTTTCTTTATGGGGTGTATTTATCTGAATGTTTTTATTCGATAGCATGGGTAGAGGATAAACCGTATGCCTGACAAAAACGACATACGCTTGTAGGACAGAATACGGCAGTATAGGCTTTGTTTATTGGGGGTATGCCGGCAGGATGCTGGATGCCGTCTTTCGGCTTGTAAAATGCCGTGTATTGCATGGTAAAATGCCGCCTTTCGGAAGCTGAAAGACGGCATTTTGCAATGTTGTCGCAAGCCGGTGTATATTTGCGCAACAACTGTTCTATCCCACGACACTGTCAACGTCGACATAATAGAACGACGGGTCTTCGCGGTCAATATACACCTTGATTTTCTTCTTTGGCGTTATGTCATAGCTGCCGTACCATGACGAGCTGCTGCGGAAGAGGTAAACGCGTCCTTCAGGAGAAGTGTATCGGCAGCTTATGATGATGGGATGGCGGCCGTCCATGCTCATGTACATGTTCTCGCTAATGTCGGTTATGTCGGCTTCAACCATCATGCCTGTGTTAATCAGGCGCATAGTCTTGCGCTTGCGTCGTCTTTGCGCAAGGAGCAGTGCAGCTCCCATGCCTCCGAATACGAGGGCCATCACTGCCGATAGTATTATTATAAATCGGTTGCCGGCAATGTAGCGAGCCTTGCGCGGGTCGGCTTTCAGGTAGTTAATTGTTATGGTGTCGCCTTTGTGCAGCGATGTAGACGTGTAGTTGAGGCCGCAGGTGTGCGTCTGTCCGTTGGCGCTATACCTTACTATGGTGGTGCCGGTCATGTCGCTGCCGTGGTAGGCCACGTCGATTATTACGGCCTGTGCAGGACATGACTTGCCCTTAAACAGTGACGTGTCTATCGCGACGTAAGCGCATATTGCAGCCATCACTATGCCCGTAAAAGTGAATATTCCCCCGAAAACACAGCCGGACGGCATCCTTTTTTTCCTGCTTGTGGTTGTTGTATTGTATTTGTATGGCATAAGATTTGTGTTTATATAGTTTACATCGCAAATTTACTTGTGTGATATTTCTTTGTTGTTGCAAAAACGTGTAAATGTTTTTTTTGTCGCCGCGTGGCTGTGCATTACGATGTCTTTTTCTTGAAAAAAGTGTTTTCTTGGTGTAGTCTCCATATGTAATTAGAAGCATATAACCAACCACAAACTACCACGAGCAACCATCTGCAAGACATTGATTTTCAATGTCTTTTTCTTTTTAACACTTCACGGATGCTTTTTGGATTTCCCTGACTTTCAGTATATTTTTGCAACGTATTTCTACCGCAGAGAACATTGACCGCTTGCGGAACGCAACATATGTCTATCTTGTGACAACGGTTTACTTCCGTTTACATACGGCGACAAAACAAGGACGGACGTTTGCCTACCGCAACGCAAGCCCAATTATGTGACGACGGTTTACAGCCGTTTACGTCAGTTCACCCGTGGCAGGAATGCATGATTTTTCATGTCAAACGTCAAAAAAGCGAAGTATGAGGAAAACAAGGAAATGCGCATTCTGCGGCAGGGAGTTCACAGTGAACAGCGGGATGCAGAAGTACTGCTGCGAAAAGTGCGCCGCAGAAGCGAAACGGGCAAGGAAGAAAAAGACGCAAGACTTCATGAACGGTGTCGAGCCCTTGTCTGAGCTTCGGCAACAGGAGTATTTCACGTTCTCGAAGGCCGCCGTGCTCATGGGCTGCACACGCCAGTACATCTACAAATTAGTGGCACAAGGCAAGCTGAAAGCCTCGCGCATCAGCGGCAGGATGTCATTCGTGCGAAAAGCCGACATCGAGGCCATGCTGGAGGCAAGCCCTTATTGCAGGGTGCTTCCATTCGCCAAGCCAAGAGCGACCGACGGTGGCAAGGCAAAGGCCAAAGCCGGAAGCCATAGGACGGCACGGACGGATGAAAGCGCCGGAGTGCCCGAATACTATTCAGGCGAGGAAGTCATGGCGAAGTTCAAGGTCAAGCAGTCATGGCTTTACACGTCGGCCAAGCGCAACGCCGTTCCGATGTGCCGTATAGCCGGGAAGAACTACTACAGCCGCAGGCACGTCGAGGAACTTCTCGGCGTAGCAGTCGATACCGCCAATATCAGAGAATGGCTACTGCCGGAGGAAGTGGAGGAACGGTACGGTATGGGGCGCAGCGCGTTGAGGGCATACGCCCATCGCCACGGCATACCCACCAAACGCGAGTACGGACGCACCTACTACTCGAAAGAGCATCTCGACCGCTTGCGCAGGACAGACCTGGCATCCAACGCCGACTACTGCACCGTTGAGGACATCCAATACAAGTACGGGCTGAGCAAGGCGAACATCTGCCATATAGTGAAAGTGAAGAACATAGGGAAGGTTAAAGTCGGTGTGAAGAACCTGCTGCTCAAGACCGACGTGGAGCGCGTGATGGCGGAGCGTAGGTCACAAGAACTACAATAACCCTGTGATTGCGCTATTATCCGTGAATTACCGTGAATGACAGCTTCCACAGCCGTGCCATTCCTTTCCTTTGCGGCACAGTAACAATCAAAAACGAGAATGAACCATGAACATTTGCAAGACAGTGACATTGCGCACGCGCAAGATTAAGGACGGACGGCAGCTGTCCTTCTACCTTGACTATTACCCAGGCTACCGCGACGAGGCGACCATGAAGGTCATACGCCACGAATCGCTCGGCATCTACATCTACGCTAAACCGAAAAACCAGCGCGAGCGCGACTACAACGAGCGCATGACCGAGCGTGCGGAGGCGTTGCGCTGCCGCAGGTACGAGGCGGTGGTGAACGAGCGTTACGACTTCTTCGACAAGGAGAAGACGAAAGGCGACTTCCTCGCCTACTTCAAGGCAAAGGCCGGAAAGAAGAACAAGAAGTGGGAACACGTCTACAAGCACTTCCACCGCTTCACGGCAGGGAAATGCACTTTCGGGGAGATAGACGTGGAGCTGTGCAACCGTTTCAAGGAGTACCTGCTTGTCGCCCCGCAGTTCCTCCACACAAAAAGGAAGCTGCACATAAACTCCGTGGCCGGTTACTGGTCGACGTTCCGAGCGGTGCTGCACACCGCATACCGCGAGCGGAAGATACGGGAGAACCCAAACGGCTTCCTTGAGCGCATCGACACCATACCGACAGAGAAGGAACACCTGTCGCAGGAGGAACTGGAACGGCTCGCCGACACCCCGTGCGACGCGCCCGTCCTGAAGAACGCCTTCCTGTTCGCCTGCCTGACGGGGCTGCGCAAGAGCGACGTGAAAGCCCTCACGTGGGAAAACATACAACCATACGGCGACGGCAGGATGTACGTCACGGTGAGGATGCAGAAGACGAAAGACCTCGTGAACAACCCGATAAGCGACGAGGCTTTAGAACTTGCCGGACCGAGAGGCACGGGGCGCGTGTTCCCCGGCTTCACGGACAGCATGACGCAGGCACCGCTGAAGAAGTGGCTCAAGGCCGCAGGGATAACCAAGCAGATAAGCTTCCATTCAAGCCGCCACACCTTCGGCTCGCTGCAGGTCGAGGCGGGCACGAGCATCTACGTCGTGCAGAGGCTCCTCGCCCACAAGAACGTAAGTACGACGCAGATTTACGCGGACATGGCCGACGAGCTGAAGCGGCAGTCGGTGGACAAGATAACGCTGAAACACCATGTAACGGAACAGGAGGCAGGAACCGAAGGTAAAAGCAACCTTGCAGTATGAAAGGATTAAACCGTTGGCAGACAGAGGGGGTTACCCAAACGGCAACCCCCTCTTTGCTAATACTGCGTGCTAAAGGTGAGGGGTGACCAAAACGGTCACCCCCGGCAAATCCTTGTCGTCAAACAGTTCCTTATGCAGTTTGCCGATACCGGACAGGGAGGGGGTGTCCAAAATGGCCACCCCCTCCTATACCACTCTTTCGGACAAAACAGTTTTGCAACGTAAGCCTTTGGTACATAAGGGGGTTGTTGAAACTACAACCCCCTGTTAGAGCTTCTTCATAGGGGCGATGTTTTGTCGACCTCTGCCTGCTTTTATACGGCCTTATCCTAATGACGCTTATTATGCGGATGCAATAAAAGTCCAGGCATGGACAATACCATCCTTTTATTGCCTACCAATCCTGTTTCAAAGTATTCAAGTATGATTTTAAGTATGATTTCATGCCCAAAGCGTAAATAAACTTAACATTCAGGGATTTAGCCCACGGTTGTTCACGGATGTCTGCCAACATTCCTACCTTTGTGGAAAACAAACGACAATGGAGAATAACTATAAGAAAAAGACAAACTTGTCTACCTTCAGGGAAGCCTGCCTTGTATGGGGCCTGCCCGGCGTGGCCATTCTCGCCATATCCTTAATGGTGGCGGTACATGTGGGCAACGACTTTGGGCACGACGGAATGGTAAGAGCCGTGACATTCATCGGAAGCAACGCGCTACTGTGGCTGCTATACGCCCTGATGTTCCAGATGCTTCCTGCCGAACTGTACGTCAGCATATGCAGGAGGAAACTAAACCGACAGCCATTGTCCGAGGTTGAAACCGCTGCTTCAGGAGAAGAAATACAAGACGAAAGCCTTGTCAAGGCCGAAGCCAATACCGTGTCAGACGTTCAAACCTGTGAACAGCCCACTGCCCCATCCAGTAATCCAGACACATACGCCATGCGCTGCGAACAGCACAGGCGGCAGTGCGAGCAGGAGAAGGCCGGACTTGTAAACGCAATCATGGACTACGTGAACTACATCATGCCGCCATACATGGACGAGGAAAGCCTCGCGTTGCTGTGCGGCGAGATACGCCTGTGGGCGGAAGACAGCACGCACAGGCCAGCGGCCATACGGCTGACGGGGAAACTCACCACCGTAGACCTGCGCCACTTCGCATGGAACATCGGAGAACGGCTGGGCAAGGAGAACGGCTACGACGGCACGGCACGTGCCGTGTTCATCAAGGCCATGTTCCCCGACGTGTTCAAGGACACCGAGATAGAGAGCATAAAGAACTTCAAGCTCAACCCAAAAGCCTGCCGGATTCCGATTGACGAGCCTGAGGACTGCTGTTATGCCTTCCATTATCCCTATGCCGAATGAAGAGCATCTTAATGACTTATGGGTAAAGACAAATCCATACAGCAGGTCATGGTTACGGCCTTGGCCTGAATTTTAAGACAATACATCCGCAAGCGTCCGCTGCCATCCACGGCAACGGGCGCTTTTGTTTTGCCCTTACGCCCCGTTCACAGGCCTTTCCTTTCACGTTTGGTCGCGGAAACTCGCAGTCAGTGGAATTATTGTGCCGTGATTGCGCTGTTATTATCCTGTGGCCGCATCCAGCGCATATCCATAGCGTTCCTTTGCCGCCGTAACCAAAAAACGATTTGCGAAATGGAAAAGACGGAACTCACATTCAACGACCTGCCACGGGTGGTGGCAAGGCTGCTCGACGAAGTGTCGGGCATGAAGCTGATGCTCGCCGAGATGAAGGACGCGGACAAGCCACGCAAGGGTGACGCGCACCTTCCCATGAGCGTGGAGGAGGCTTCGGCGTACATGAAAATCCCCATCGGCACATTCTACATGAAGCTGGCCAACGGCACGATACCCGCCACGAAACCAGGAAAGCGTTACGTGCTGTACAAGGACGAGCTTGACAAGTGGCTGGAGGCCAACCGCAAGAACCCCGTGCCGCTGACCGCGGACGAGAAAAATGAGGCGATAATGTCAACGCACAGGCGCAAGCCCGGCAAGAAAAACTGGTAGCTCTATGGAAACGAAGCACAAGATAAAGAGCTTTGCCGTGTACATAGAGCACCGCGGCGCGGTGGACTGCCTCGACGACGCGATGGCCGGCAGGCTGTTCAAGGCACTGTTCGCATACGCAGCGGACGGCACGGAACCCGAATGGGATGACAAGGCGTTGACGGCGGTGTTCATGATGTTCAGGTCGCAGGTGGACAGGAACGCCGACGCCTACCGTGAGAAGTGCGCAAAGAACGCCGCCAATGCAAGCAGGCGGGCAAGTCCGTCGGCAGGTAAAACGATTGCAAGCGGAACCATGCCGACGCAGGCGACCGACAGCGGCGGCTTGCCAAAGGCAGCGGACGCAAGCGACGGGAAGCGACCGCTGACGGTCGCTAACGGACGGTTGCCAGACGGGGATAACCATAAAAATAACTATAACCATAAACTTAAAAATAGAGAAAATGAAAAAGAAGAAACTTTCAAAGAAGAAAACCCTGAAAAGGATGAGGATACGAAAACGCTTGAAAACGGATATGCCGGAATTGGGGAACTTCATAAAGATGTTCATGTCGCCGCAAGACAAATGGAAGAAAGCGTTGCCTGCCAAAAAGAAAACATTGCCGTCAATGCGGAGACGCAAGTCAGACCGGCGTTCAGTACGGTGTGGGGCATGTACGGCAAGCCCGTCGGCGATGTTGCCGGACTGGAAAGACAGTGGAGTGCGCTGCCCGATGCGGACAAGGAGGCCATACTCAGGTACGTTCCCCTGTATGTGGCCGCAAGACCCGACCCGAAGTACCGCAAGAACTTCTGTAACTTCCTTGCCGGGCGCACATGGGAAACCGAACAAATAACGCCGGCGGCTTATGGGAAATACGGACAACATGAAAACGGTGCCGCAGCCGTCAGGGAACGGGCGTGCAGCGATGCAGCCAGCCTTACGGAAGAGCTTATCGCCAAGTGCGCTGACGGAGGAGAAAGCCGATGACAGACTGAAACGCATATACCCTACGGTCAAGGACTTCATGCTCGCCAACAGCCCCGACCGCCAGACGGAGGTGTGCGCCGACACCGACGGATGCCACTTCGGCGGTTCGCCCACGCTGTCGCAACTGAACGCCTGCTACGGAGGCACGGCAGCAGAGGCGTGGCTGGTGCCGCAGCTTTATGAACTCGGCAACTTCGAGGGGCTGAAAGGACAGGCCGACAGGCACCAGCTCGCCAAGACCGCCAAGATTATCGCCACGGAGTTCCACTACCTCAAGACCGACGAGCTGCTGCTGTTCTTCTACCGCTTCTGCACGGGCAGGTACGGCCAGTTCTACAGCTACTTCACGCCGTCGGTAATCATCCGCGGCCTGCGCTGCTTCCTCGACGAGCGTGCGAGAGTATTCAACAGGCGCGAACAAGAGTTACGCGAACAGGCTTGGGAGGAGGCAAGGCGCAACGCCGTTACATACGAGGAGTATCTTCGGAACAAGGAACGGTCGGCAAGGCAACAGGCAAATGACGTTGGGGAAGTGCGTGACGGATGAAATGGAATGGCTGTATTTTCAGGGCTGGCAAGTTAATGTTTCCGTCCACGAAAACCACGCCACCGATAACGGAGGCGACGACACGCACGGCGGCACACCAGACTTGCAGCCCTGAAAACGCCATTTAAAAACCGGTTCTTCCGACATGATGCGGCAACCGTGTAAAGCATTGCTATTCGGTACTCTGCAAAAGGCAGCCTTTCGTCTTGTAAAAGATGGCAAAACAGGCCGTAAAAGGGCATCTTTTGCAATGTGAAATACGGTTTATTACAAAACAGGAAAAGACAAAGCGTATGGAACGACAAACAGGATTGAATAAGGGAGGCCGCCCCAAGGCCGCAAAGGGCAAGGCGCGGACTAAGACCATATCCACACGGCTCACGCTGGCCGAGTGGAAAACGGTCATGAAACGGATTGCCGATGCTGGCAAGAAGCCATCGCACTTCCTGCGCGAACTGCTACTTCAAGGCAAGGTAGTGGCAGCACGGACACAGGAGGACAGGCGGCAAATCAGGATGCTGGAGGGTGGTTGCAATAACTTGAATCAACTGGCGAAGATGGCACATCAACAAGGCTTTCCGAGAACCAAAGAAAAAATCACCGTCCTGTTGGACGAGTTCAACAAAATCATCGCGAGGATATGATGGGCGACTTGAAGAAACGGGCGAGCTTCGCCAAGTTGGTGAACTACGTGAACAACCCAAAGAAAGCGCGGCTCATAGACAGCAAGGACGTGAGGCTTGACAATAATGCAACCATCGCAGCGAGTATGCAAGGACAGGCTGATGACAAGCCGGGGCGCAAGCTGAAAAATCCGGTGTACCACATCTCGCTGGACTTCGCCCGCGAGGACACGCCCAAGCTGACGGACGGACTGATGGCTGAAATAGCACGTGAGTACATGAAGCGCATGGGCATTGTGAACACCCAATATATCGTATGCCGCCACACTGACAAGGAACATCAGCACTTGCACATCGTGGCCAACAGGGTGGACAATGACGGGAACACCATAAGCGACCGGAACGATGCCATACGCAACGTGGCGGTGTGCAAGGCTCTCACGAGGGAATACGGCCTGCATTTTTCCAAAGGCAAGGTGAACGTGAAGCGTGACCGTCTGCGCGGCAAGGACAAGGTGAAATACCAAATCCATGATGCCGTCAAAGCGGCTTTGCCCCATTGTAACAGTTGGTCGGAACTGTGTGACAGACTGGCCAAGCAGGGCATCGGGACAAACTTCAAGTATGATAAGCGGAATGGCAAAATCGTCGGCGTGTCGTTCACCAAAGACGGCATTTCATTCAGCGGCTCGCGGATAGACCGAAGCATGGGCTTTTACAAAATAGACAGGCTGTTGGGTGGAAATATCAGCGACGGCTTGCGTTGGCAAGCGACCGTTAACGACCGCAAGCCAAACCTTGTGACCGCAAGCGGTATCTGTCATGACTGTACATCTGTATCGTGGAATGACACGACAATCAATGAACATGGCGAGACATCGGAAAACCCGGCAAGTGACGAATATTTCAATGAAACGGACGGAAGCATAGTCCGTGCAACTATCGATACGCTCATTGAGTTGTATGTTCAGCCGCACCAAGCCAAAGTGTTATCCGGCGGAGGCGGTGGAGGAAACGACAACAGCTGGAACGACAGCGACAAGAAAAAGGACAAACTTAAACCAAGAAGGAGAAGATGATGAAAGACGAAATGCAAAACCTGACAGACCTCATAGGGGCATTGGCGGAGGACATCGAGGAAATCAAGACTACTGTGAAATCAAAGGACAACTCAGGCAAGGACGAGGCATTGAAAAGACTGGAAGTGAAGCTGGAGCCGGTCATACGTTTCTTTGGCGGCAGCACGGCGGACAACATCAACGGCATTTTCAGGAGCAAGGAAACCATTGCCTCCTACAGGAAATCGCAGGTCGACGAAATGGCCGCAAGTCTGTTGGCGAAGATGGATGCCAACGAACAGGACAAGCTCAAACATGGCATACCTACAAGGTACGGCATCCTGCTTGACATCCGTAATATGTTGGCCGGGCATATAGAAGAGAGCCGACGAATTTCAGGTAACAGCCAAAAGAGCCGACCGCAGACAAAAGGATTTTCATTTCTCCAAAAGTGCAATGCCATATCCAAGCGGATAAAATCACTTTGGCACAAACTCCCCGGCGGTTGGTACAAGAACCCTTATATCTGGGCTACCATCATCTGCACTCTTGTATTCTTCGTGCTGTTTGCCGCCAGTTGGGTGCAATGGCATGAATACCGTGAGGAAAACAGGCGGCTGAGGACGGTTGCGGACAAACACAAAGTGACCACGGTCATGCTCAAGGAGCTTTACCCAGAACTTGCCGTACCCGTCGGGGCATACGAGAAGCTGGTGGAAACTGTCGGAGTGGATTCCGCTTTGACAGTGTTCTACAGGCAACTTGAAAAAGTGAGAAATGAAGAAAGCAAAAAGGACAATTAAAATTAGAGTGAATGGCATCAATCAAAGTGAAATACCGTCCTTCCACTACAGACAGCAAGGAAGGTGGAATTTATTATCAAGTAATCCACGGGCGCATAGTCCGCCAGATAAATACAGACTGCCGTCTTTTCAGGCATGAATGGGACAGCAGCGCATCTGCTGTGAAGATTTTGCCTTCCGCTACGGAAAACCGGAAGTCATACCTCCAATCTGTTGTTGAAAGAATAAAATGGGACAAGAAACGGCTGGAGGCCGTCATCGCCTTATTGGACGGCAAGGGCAAGCCTTACACGGCCGACGAGGTGGTGGAAAGATTCAAGGACAACGCCGGAACACTGTCCTTGTTCAGTTTCATGCAAGGCATTATCGTACAGTTGAAACGGTTGAACCGTATCCGCACGTCGGAAACATACGCCGCCACGCTCGCCAGTTACATGAAGTTCCGTGAGGGCAAGGATATCCTGTTGTGTGAAATGGACGGTGATTCTATGATGCTCTATGAGGCGTGGCTCAAAGGCAACGGTGCCTGTCCCAATACAATATCCTTTTATATGCGCATACTCCGCGCCGTCTATAACCGTGCCGTGGAAAAAGAGCTGACGGAGCAATGCTATCCATTCAAACACGTTTACACGGGAGTCGACAAGACGGTGAAACGCGCCGTTCCGTTGAAAACTATCAAGCGCATCAAGGAACTCGACCTGACGCTGAAGCCGCACCTGGATTATGCGAGGGATATGTTCCTTTTCTCGTTTTACACCCGTGGAATGTCGTTCATAGACATGGCCTACCTAAAAAGGTCCGACTTGAAGAACGGCATCCTCACGTACCGCAGAAGAAAGACCGGACAACTACTGACTATCAAGTGGGAGAAGTGCATGGAGAACATCATCGCCAAATACGAAGGCTGTTCCACTACCCAATACCTGTTGCCGATAATAACCAACTCAAATGCCGACGAGAGGACGCAATACCAGAACGCCCTTTACCGTATGAACGTCGCATTAAAATTCGTGGCGCGGCTCGTGAACCTTCCCATACCGCTGACGATGTACTGCGCGCGCCATTCATGGGCCAGTATAGCGAAAAGCAAGAACATACCGCTTTCAGTCATAAGCGAAGGCATGGGGCACGATTCGGAGGAAACAACCCGTATCTATCTCGCCTCGCTTGACACAAGCGTAATTGATAAGGCTAACAGTCTTATATTAAAGGATTTGTAGACTGCATCGGCTTGGTGAAATCTGTTTAGCAAAACTCCGAATCTCTCCGCAAGAGATGAATGTTACGTTGCAAAGGTACGCAAAGTATTGAAAAAACCATAAAATTACTCACCCTTAATATATTAGATGCATAGGATTTTTCGATTTTGTTGAGCAAATCCAGTATTCTGAATTTATTTTTCTGCTGGTTCACAAATATTTCATGGTCGGATTTTGTCTCTTGCGGAGAGACAAATCCATATTGGCTTTCAGCTCCGTAGGGGGATTTTGCTGAAACCAATGAGTACAAAATTCTTCAATAACGGAACAGGGCATACGCTTTTCGACAAGTTGAAAGGCATAGCGGCGGAAATGGCGACATTCGACAGGTTTCTTGCCGTGGTAGGATTTTTCCGTTCGTCAGGCTACTTCAAACTGAGGAAAGAACTCGGAAACGTTTCCGAAATAAAGATATTGGTCGGTATAAACATCGACGACATCTTCCGCCGCCATAACAAGGCCATGCTTATGCTCGGCAAGGAGGGCGAGGCAAAGGAAAAGTATTTCAAGGAGTTCAAGCAGGACATTATCGATGCCAAGTACGCCCCTGATGTGGAAGCCGGCATATTGCAGATGTGCGACGACCTTGCGAACGGACGGCTTGAAATGAGGATACACGCCACAAAAAATCTGCACGCCAAGTTCTATCTCTGCCTTCCCAAGAACCACAATGAAAACAGCGACGGATGGGTAATCATGGGGTCATCCAACATATCCGAATCAGGCTTGGGCATAACACAGTCGCCACGCTATGAGCTTAACGTGGCCATGAAGGACTATGACGACGTGAAATATTGCCTCGACGAGTTCAATACCTTGTGGAACGAGGCCGTACCGCTCACCCCTGCGGACATCGCCGAGTACAAGAAGCAGACCTACCTCGGCTACCAGCCTACGCCTTACGAGATTTACATCAAGGTGCTGATTGACACTTTCGGCGACCAAGTGGAGGACGACTTCACGCTTGAACTGCCCGACGGCGTGAAAGAGCTGAAATACCAAAAGGACGCCGTAATACAGGGCTACCAAATGCTGATGCAACACAACGGCCTGTTTCTTGCAGACGTGGTGGGTTTGGGCAAGACCATGATTGCAACGATGATAGCAAAGCGGTTCATCGAAGCCAACGGAAGAAACACCAACATCTTGGTCATCTATCCGCCTGCCCTTGAAGACAACTGGAAAAAGACATTCAAACAATTCGGAATATACAAAAAGGCGCAGTTCATCACCAACGGGAGCCTCTCAAAAGTGCTTGACGGGCGCGACCAATACAAGGACAAGGAGGAGTTCGACCTCATAATAGTGGACGAGGCTCACGGCTTCCGCAGCGACAGTTCGGGAAAATACGACGAATTGCAGAAGATTTGCAAGTCGCCATGTGCCAACATCGGCTTGTTGTGCAGCACCCACAAAAAAGTCATGCTGCTGTCCGCCACGCCCTTGAACAACCGCCCCGATGACCTGCAAAACCTTTTGCTGCTGTTCCAGAACAGCCAGAGCTGCACTATCAACGGCATCCCCAACCTCAAGGGCTTTTTCTCACCTATTATCCAAGCTTATAACAAGCTGATGCGTGAACGTGACAGCCGTGACGTAACGGAGGACGTGGACAAGATTTACGACAAGATAAGGAATAATGTGATTGACAAGGTGACCATACGGCGCACGAGGAACAACATCCTCAACGACCCAGACTACAAGCATGACATAGAATTGCAAGGAATAGTGTTCCCGAACATCCTGCCGCCGAAGGAGGTCATATACAAAATGGGAACGGAAACGAGTGCCCGGTTTTATGAAACCCTTGCGTCATTGTCCGACGAGCAATATAAGAACCACCTTCATTACGCCCGTTACCGTGCCGTTGAGTTTTTGAAAGATGAGTACAAGAAAAGATACAAGAACGCCGAACACATCGGACAGACATTGGCGGGAATCTACCGTGTCCACATGGTGAAACGCCTCGAAAGCAGCTTCTGTGCTTTCAAAAAAACGCTTGACACGCTCCTGCGCATCACCAACGATATGATACGCATGTTCGATGAGAATAAGGTTATCATCGCACCTGAACTGAACGTGAAAGACCTGTTGGCAAATGGGTGGGAACTTGATGAAATCATCGAGTATGCCATTGAAAAGAAAAAATATTCAAGAGAAGACATCCTTTATACGGCTGATGCCTTCAATCCTGAATTTAAGGATATGCTGCTAAGTGACCGTACGGTTCTTGAACGGCTCAACGCTGAGTGGAAGGAAGAACACGGAGACCCGAAGTTTGACGAGTTCATGAAAAGGCTTGATACGGAGCTTTTCGACAAGTCCATCAACCCTACTGGCAAGCTCGTGCTTTTCTCTGAAAGTGTTGATACACTGAATTACCTGTACGACAGACTGACAAAAGAGATTGGCAGGAACGATATACTCAAGGTGACGGCGGCAAATCGCGACCGCCTCGACTGCGTGATAAAGAACAATTTTGATGCCAACGCTCCGCATGACGAGGGGCGTTACAACATCATCCTCACTTCCGACGTGCTGGCCGAGGGTGTCAACCTGCACCGCGCCAACGTGATTGTGAATTATGATTCGCCGTGGAACGCGACAAGGTTGATGCAACGCATAGGCCGCGTGAACCGTATCGGTTCCACCGCCCCGAACATATACAATTATATGTTCTACCCCTCGCAGCAGGGCGACCACGAGATACAGTTGTACAAAAACGCCCTCATCAAGCTGCAAGGCTTCCATTCCGCCTTTGGCGAAGATGCGCAAATCTATTCTCGTGAGGAGATTGTGCGCCAGTTTACCCTTTTCGACAGCAACGTGAAAGACAGCTTGGACAAGAAAATAGCCTTGCTCCGTGAATTGCGTGAGCTGTATAACAACGACCGTGAGCTTTACCATAAGATAAAGGAATTGCCGATGAAAAGCCGTGTCCTGCGCAAAACAGGCAATCATGCAGGCAAAACCGTAGCGTTCATCTCATCGGAGGTAAAAACCGAGTTCTACCTTGTAAACGACCGCAAGGCGGAGGTGATAGATTTCCTTGAAGCCGTGAAATACCTGAGGGCTAAACCTGAAGAATGTCCCATACCCTTTACCGCCGAAACCGACACTCCGCACTATGGCCATGTCAATGCGGCTATAAACAAATACCAGTCGGAATATTCGCGCGTCAAGGACACCGACGGGGCAAAAAGAACAGACCTTGATAATACGTCTCGTGAAGCGAATAACTTTCTCCGCCATGTCAAGCAAATTACGTCCGATAGCAAGCTGCATGAATGGTGCGACATCCTTACCGCTTATATCAACGATGGCATATATGCCCGGTTGCCGCGTGAGCTGAAAGCCATCTCCCGTGAATACAAAGGCGACCGTGTCAAGATGAAGACGGACAAATTCCAGATACAGAAGAAAATTGGCAAACTGCTCGAAGAATACCAGATAAAAGCCTCTGAAAAGGAACGTGAGGCAAAAGAACTGTCCGACCCTAAAATAATCATTTCCGAAACTTTCATTTAACACTGAATACTTATGGCAGCATATACCGACACCCAATTAAGAAACATATTCCAGTCACCATTTAGCTCTGACGAATGGCAGAATCTTTTGCAAAACTTCTTCGGTGCAACCGAATTGAGGCGCATACCCGAAGAACTTGATACGCAGGATATAGGACAAGGTTATTACCTCGGCAACATTGATACAACCGACAGTTTCCGCATCGGCTTGTTCCGTTACGACATAGCAAAAGGTTCGGTGGCAAACAAGCGTGTCGGGCTGAGAAACCTTGTACGCACATACATCAACCAGCGTTACGGAAGTTTCGACGCCGCCCTTGCCGTGTTCGATAGTGGCGACCATTGGCGACTGTCGTTTATCTGCGACATCAAGGACGAGGCAACATCGCCCAAGCGTTTCACCTATGTTTTCGGCAACAGTGAACTGCTTTACAAGACTGCGGTCGAGCGTTTTAGTTATATGCAGAAAGAAGGAATCTCTTTCAAGAACATGAAGACAGCATTTTCCGTGGAAGCCTTGTCTGATGAGTTCTTCGACCGTTACCGAGAGCAATACGCTGACTTCATACAGTTCATCACGGGCAAGCGGTTTGAGAAGTCGGGCAACAAGTGGGTCGAAAAGGTGAAAGGCGAGCCGGACAAGGCCATGATGGAGGCTTTTGGAGGCGATGAAAAGAAGATACGCGACTATGTGAAGAAGATGATGGGGCGCATCACGTTCCTGCACTTCCTGCAACGCAAGGGCTGGATGAACGGCGACCTCAACTATATGCAGCATATGTTCGAGCGTTCCCCGTATCAGGACGATTACCTTGATTCCGTGCTTGAACCGCTCTTCTTTGGTATACTCAACACCAAGCCTGAGGAACGTGAGGCCGTGTTTGAGAAATTCGGTTGGGACAAGGCATTACTTACCGAATGGAAAGACATTCCTTACCTCAATGGCGGACTGTTTGAACGTGATGCTGACGACGAACCAAAGAGTGTGTTCCCTGCCGGATATTTCAGGCGGCTGTTCCAGTTTTTCAGTGAATATAACTTCACCGTCGATGAGAACGACCCCAACGATGCAGTCATCGGCGTTGACCCAGAGATGCTCGGCAAAATTTTCGAGAACCTGCTTGAGGACAACAAGGACAAAGGCGCGTTCTACACCCCGAAGGAGATTGTGCGTTATATGTGCCAGGAATCGCTAATTGCCTATCTTGACAATGCGACCTCGATACCCGAAGAGAAAATCCGCCGTTTCGTGTTGTCGCCTGAAGACGGAGCTACCGTCATACCGGACAACAAACGTGCGAAACTGCTTGCCGCATTGGAGAATGTCAAGATATGCGACCCTGCCATTGGTTCGGGTGCATTTCCTATGGGATTGCTCAACGAGTTGCTGCGTTGCCGTGAGGCGTTGGCAGACGAGCATTACGACCGTGTGGCCATTAAGAAAAGCATTATTTACAACAACATTTACGGCGTGGATATTGAAAAAGGTGCAGTGGACATCGCACGGCTGCGCTTTTGGCTCTCCATCGTCGTGGATGAGGAAACACCGTCACCGTTGCCCAACCTCGATTACAAAATCATGCAAGGCAATTCCCTTTTGGAGAGCTTCCACGGCGTTGACCTGAGCAAATTGACCTATGAGAAAGACGGCAAAAAGGACAAAGGTGAGATTTCGTTGTTCGACAGCGAAACGAACAAGCTCCAGAAGACCGTGTCGCAACTCCTTTCCGCCTATTATTCATGTTCCGACCATAACAGAAAAGCGGCTTTGCAGCAACGGATTTCAGACACTATCAACAAGCAACTTGAAGTGCAGGCCATTGATGAGAATATCCTCGTGCAACTGCGCCAAATCAACCTTGCAGGCAATGACCAGTTCTTCCTTTGGCATACATGGTTCAGCGATGTGTTCAACCGCGAGGACGGTAAAAGTGGATTTGACATTGTGATTGGAAATCCGCCGTATGGAGCTAATATAGACAGGTTAATTCTTGTGTATGAAAAACTATATCCTAATACTTCGCATGGATATAAAGATATCTATAAATATTTTTATGATTTCAGCTTTTCCATTTGCAATGAGAATGGAATAATCTGTTTTATAACACCTAATACGTTCCTTAGACAACCACGCTATGGCGATTTAAGAAAAGTCTTGTTAAAGTCAAGTATAATAAAGATTGTGGATTTAGGAGAGAATATATTTAATGAAGCTGTTGTTCCTGTTGCTATATGTTTTTCTAAACACATAACAGAAATCAATAATACTATATTATTTACAGATTTGACTTCATGCATTACAGCCTTGAATGCAAAAGATGTGTTAAGTCAAGCTAAATATGATGCCATCCCGCAACAATATTGGAACAAAACAAGAAATAATGTATTTATAAACGAATATAAACAATCATCAGGTAACATAGTTGAACTTGACTTTATTCTACGTTTTAAAGATGCTGGCATTAATTATCAACGTGTAAAAGTCGGATTATCCCAAAAAGGTAAATCAGATTTAAGTTTAAGACTATTATATGAAGGAGAGAAAGAATCTGATATAGATATTGAATACTGGAAAGGAGTAGATATAAATAGCTTTTATGTTTCAAGCCATACATCACGATATTGCCGTCCCGATATATCTCTAAGAGAAGGTGAACGGGTTATTTTGAATAAAGACTATTTTAGCATTTCCCCTAAACTCATTTGGAGACAAACAGCTCCATATCCAATATGCGCTATAGATTATCACGGAATTTGGTTTGGTCGCAGTATTCAAGCGGGGATAATTAAGCCCGAATTTGCAGGTAAAATATCATATGAGTATCTTTGTGGCTTACTTAATTCAAGTTATATTAGAAGTGTATATGAACAACAAGTAAAGGAGAGTGGTAGAGTTTTTCCACAAGTAAAATTGGAAAAGTTAAAGCCTCTTCCTATTGTTATACCTACATTTGATGAACGTAAAATTGTAGAAGATTTGGTTATTCAAATAATAGAACTAAAATCGAGATTTTTAGATGTAAGTGAACTTGAACAACGTCTTAATCAAGTTGTAAATAAACTTTATAATAATTAAACCGTTCAGAAGAAATGACATACGAGGAGAAACTATTATTGGCAAAATTAAAGGTATTGGAAGATAAAGAAAAAGAGGCAAAAATGAAAGAAGATAGGATGGAAATACAACAAATTGCAGATACATGTGTCTTTCATTATACTAATACCGGAACATTAATCGGAATGCTTAAAGATGTCTCAGAAGATAATACATCCATGACATTTTGGGCTTCACACATTTCTTATATGAATGATCCACAAGAAAGAGAATATGGTATCAAGAAAATGTGGGAAGTTCTAAAAGATGTTGAAGATGAATTGCTCATCCCATCTAAAAAGAGAATAACAGAACTGGATAGGGAAGAGTTAGACAAATTTATTTTCGTGAGAAATACAGATAAAAACAGCCTAACAAATATGTATTCTGTTTCTTTCTCTAAATCTTTCGACTCATTACCTATGTGGGAAATGTATGGACAAAATGGGAATGGGATCTGTTTGGGTTTTGACTTGAAAAAATTGCAAGTGTTTCTCGAATCTCAGAAAATGGAACCGTTGCATGAAATTAAATACGGAATAGGCGAGAATATAGACAACCCACAAACAGTAAGGGAGGAAATGAAGTCATGGAAAGAATATGTGAGGTATGTTTATGAAAAAATTGTACACAGCATTGAGGAAAAGCATATTTTCAATGATCTTGATACCGCCATAAACAATTATATCGCATTGTTAAATTTTATACCTGGCAATACAAAACACCCTGCTTATAAATACGAAGATGAATATAGACTTTATTGTAGAGAGATTAATCGTAAAGTTTTTTTTCGTGATAGGAATGGTTCGTTACTCCCTTATGTAGAAGTTGAATTGCCTGTATCAGCCTTAAAGATAATCACAATTGGTCCTACTGCGGATAAAAATAGGCAAGTAATGTCTGTTGCAAAGCTAATGAAAGAAAAGGATATAGACATCAATCAAATAACATTCTGTTCTTCTGATATACCGTACCGACCATAAAGTAAAATAAGAATAGCCTTGGTATGCTTTATAAATCTCGCAAATTGCGTTACAATTAGGGTACTTTCAGTCAAAACTGTTAGTGCCCTTTATATTGCACCTTGATTAGCGAATGATTACCTAATGCCACATGGATTCATTCTTCCAATCTTTACAAAATCCCATAGCCACAATGTCTATTGACGGGAACTTGGATAATAAGTCTGCAATTTTTCCATTAAAGTTGTTGCTCGGAGAAACTGCGGAAAGGAAATGCCTAATAATGCACAAGCGATAGAACAATTTTTTCTTGTCTATCCCTAATATGTCGATGCAGCATATTGAATAATCTAAACATGAAACAGCTGTGTCCTAAACAAAAGAAAAGCCTTTTCTATCTTGTTTTTCAGAATAAAAGTCGTACATTCCCATGTTTATCTTGAATCAGAAACAATAGAAAAATTCCTTTTCCTGTCCGAAGCCTGCCTGTTTCCTATCTGTTCGCAAGTGTGAAAACAAGTGGGATTTTCACTAACTTATGTCAACTAAAAGCAAGATGTGCTAACGAAAATTTTGCTACCAAAAGAAGAAATAGCTTGTGGTCATTCCTCTTGTGATTGGTTTATCCCAAATCATTAGGATTTGGGTTTATCTAAGCCTTTTCTTTTTCTTCCCTTTGTTTTGACTTAATTTTAATTGGCGTATAATAATGAGTATCGGTTTAATGTAAAGTTGTCAATGTTTGAATATTAGCCACAAGTGACAAATTTAGTGCTTACCGGCAGATGGTAAAAAATAATTTAGTGGATATTGACATTTGGTGCGATGAAGATTTGGTGGAATCATTTATAAAACGTATATTTGCATATATTTTTAAGATAGATGGAAGATAATATGATTTATTTCAAACGAAAGATTTACAATACGATGCTCAAATGGAAGTCTGAACGCAACGGTGATACGGCATTGCTAATACAAGGGGCTAGGCGTATCGGAAAATCTACCATTGCGGAGGAGTTTGCGCGTCATGAATATAAATCATATATATTGATTGATTTTTCGAAAGTGTCAAAAGAGGTAAGAGACTTATTCAATGATATTTCGGACTTGAATTACCTGTTTCTCAGGTTACAGTTTATCTATCAGGTACAACTGTATGAAAGAGAGTCTGTACTTATTTTTGATGAAGTCCAACTCCAGCCTCTTGCAAGACAGGCCATCAAGCATCTGGTGAAAGATCACCGTTATGACTATATTGAGACAGGCTCCTTGATTTCGGTTCGTTCAAAGAGCCGCAATATCCTTGTTCCAAGCGAGGAAACAAAAGTAGAGATGTATCCGATGGATTATGAAGAATTTAGATGGGCACTTGGAGATACTGCTACAATTCCGTTGTTGCGTACTGCATTCGAAAAGAAGATGCCATTGGGTGATGCCGTTCATCGCAAACTCATGAGGGATTTCCGTCTATATATGCTTGTCGGAGGAATGCCGCAGGCTGTTTCAGCATACATTAGAACAAACAATTTTACAGCCGTAGATCAGACAAAACGTGACATAATAGCCCTTTATGAAGAAGACTTCAGAAAGATAGATGATTCTGGAAGAGCAAAAGCATTATACAATGCTATTCCTGCACAGCTTAGCAGAAATGCGTTACGTTATCAGGTTGGTAAAGCCATTGCGGAAGAAAGAGTGGGGAGAATAACGAATATCGTGAAAGAGATGGAGGATTCCATGACGGTCAATGTAGTATATCATTCTGATGATCCGAATGCAGGATTGGCTTTGACAAAGAATGAAGAGTACTTCAAAATGTATGCGTCTGATACCGGCTTGTTTGTAACACTAGCATTCAAAGATGCCGATGTCACTGAGAATGTTATTTATGATAAACTGCTGAATGATAAGCTCAGCACCAACATGGGATATGTTTATGAGAATGTCATAGCCCAGATGTTGAAGGCTACGGGAAAGAACTTGTTTTATCATACTATTCCATATGCCGATGGCAAGAAATATTATGAGATAGATTTTGTCATTCCCGATAAGCATAAGATATCGCCCATAGAGGTAAAGTCATCTGGATATAAAACCCATAAATCATTAGACGAGTTCTGCTCCAAATTCTCGGACAGAATAATAAACAAGTATCTGATTTATACCAAGGATTACAGGAGAGAGAATGGGATTGAGTATGTTCCGGTGTATATGACAATATTTTTGTAATTAGGCTGAGAGCGCAGAATAAATACAATAGGTGGAATTATTAAATACGCATTATATGGCAAAGTATGACACACAAGATCTCCAATATCTTCAGATGATGCAGGAGAACATTACGAGAATGGCGGGAAATAGTGCTAATGCTAAAACTTGGTTAATTACTATTGTTACAGGCTTTTTTGCTATTGGTTGCAGTATTAAGGATTTAGATTGGTGGTTGCTTCTAGCAATAATCCCAATAATTGTGTTCTGGTATATAGATGCTTATTACCTTCGTTTAGAACGTGCCTTGCGTAATAGAGAACAGAAATATATCAATCTCATGAATTCATTAGAGGGTACAAGGGGTAATTCAACAGAAGAAAAACAGAATGCTCTTTTTGACTTTCGACCATTGTTTATGGACTATGAAGATAAGGATGCGAAACTAAAAGAAACAAAATGTATGATGTTAAACAAGTCTGTATATCCTGTCTATTTAATTATGCTATTCATGATTATAGTTGCTACAGTTATTATAAATATATGTAACTAATATCCTTTTATTATGGCAAGAAACGTATTCGTATCTTACAAGTATGCAGATGAAAATGTACAACACTTGTTTGGCCATTTTCCTACCAAGGCACGTCATTATGTGGATGAGATAGAAAAACTATTAGCTGCAGAGGACCATATATTTTTTGGAGAGCATGATGGGGAGGATTTGTCTGATTGGTCAGAAGATGAGATTTGGCAAGAGTTAAAAGACAGAATTTTTCCCACGACTATTACTATTGTTCTAATTTCCCCAAATATGAAAGAGAATGGAAAGTATGACAAATCGCAATGGATTCCATGGGAGATTTGTTATTCATTAAGAAAAACGGTTCGTGGTGACAGGAAGAGTCATAGAAATGCAATACTCGCAGTTGTTCTACCTGATAAACAAGGAAATTATGAATATGCATTAAAGTCAAATACATGCTGCGAAACAGGTTGTACGACATATATCAGAGATTGGATGTTTACAATAATAAAAGAGAATTTATTTAATCGAAAACATCCGAAGATTGTTGATTGTAAAAATAATTCCAGAATTTGGTATGGCGAATATAGCTATATCCCTATGGTTAGATGGGATTACTTTAAATCTCACGTTACTTCATTAATAGAACGTGCAGAACGAATTAAAGATGATTATGAGGAAAATGATTCTTATAATCTACACCTTAGCGTTAATAAATAATTCTTTAAAATATATGTCCATCTACTACCGCAAGCAGAATTATCGAGATAGGATTTTCAGGAAAAACCTACATCTAAAGCATATTTCTGAAAAGTTGTTTGAGATTATGCCAAAGAATTTCTCTTTTAAGGATTTCTTATCTGCATTTAAAGAGTGCTATCCGTGTCAATGGGAGGACATTGTACGTTATTGTAAAGAAAAGAAAAATGATTTTCATCGAAGAAGTCGCAAAGGGCTTCGTACAGTTCCATATTATACTCCAGAACAGTATTTAAAACATGCTGTTCATATGCGCTCTTTATCTAAATATTTGAATGAACAGGATAGACGTAATAAGTATGCATCTTTAGTTTTTAAAGGGCAAGAGAAGAAAAGACGGCGTGATGATAAGCTCGCTTCAAATCTTGTTTTTGTTCAAGAGGTTTGCCCTCCATACATCAAGCAACTTGTCAAATCATATTTCGAAATACGTAAAACTTCTCCTCTTGACATCAATGCACGTTATCTGATACTTCTAGAGGCAACTCAGTTCCGATGTAATGAAACAATAGAATTCTTGAATAAGATAAATGCTTGCGAAAAAAATGATGATCTTCGTGAAATGGCCTTTTATTCCCTTCAGAGAATGGGAGAAAAACCATGGTTATCAAAAAAACGTAAAGGTAAAAGACGTCTATCAATGCTAAAACCGATTGATGTACAGAAAAATCCTACAGAATTAATTCAACTTATATACAGCAATCAACATATGTTGTATCAGGAATACGATGTTTTTCTTTCTCATAGTTCACTTGATGTTAATGAGCTTTTACAACTTAAGGTTCTCCTTAATCAGCAAGGGAAGATTGTATATATTGATTGGGTAAATGATAGAGTAATGCTGAATCGTCAAAATCAGAATCAAGATACATGGAAAGCTCTAGAACTAAGAATGGATCAATCCAAGACGTTACTTTATGTCATGACGGATAATAGTATTAAATCACCATGTACAGAAAGAGAGGTAGTGTATTTTAAGAATGCATCTAAGAGCGTAAAAGTATACATACCACATCCTATTTCATTGCCCACTCCTAGTTATTTAGATGGATGTGATTTTATAACAAAAGAACAGTTGCTTAACCTTTGAGTTTTGAGTGCTGTCGAAGGAAAGGGAAAGTTACTATTGAGCTTTGTTGATTATGTTATATCCAGTTTTAATAAAATGGAATGCCTTTTTCTGTTTTTCTATTTCGTTGAAAAGCACGATGCGCAACTTCTTGTCGAAACGGTAAAGTGTCATTACCTGTTCAAAGGTCGTGCCGCCTTTTAAAATCAAGTCGCTTTTAGGACTTTTGTAGAACGGAAAGATATAAGCTGACAGCCTGTGATAACCGATGTTCATCAGATAGTTTTCCGCTTTGCCCTCATCGCAGACGTGCGTTCCGCGGCTTTTGAGTATCTGGACAATCTCTTTTGGTGTTGAGTCTGGCTTGGGAAAACTTGTTTTCATGTACCTACAAAAAAACGACCCGCCGATTTGAGCATCGTTGAGAGGCTTGGCAGGTTCTAATGGTGTAAAGATACAGTTTTCGCCTCAAAGCACAAAATGTTTCGTCAAAATTCTCAGCACCCTTTTTCAAAATACCTTTTCTAAAGGCTACCTTTCCTTATCCCACAGCATTAAAGCAGAACACCAAGACAAACGAATTTAAGAGAATATAAACGTGATTTTCCTACAAATAAAAGTTAAATACGTTAAATATCACCCTTTCAGAATACAGATTGAAACAATAAATCCACTTTTCTACCTTTTTAGCAGCAAAATATTGATAATCAATAAGTAATAGATACTTTTGTTGTTTACATGCGTCTAAGTGGTAGAAAGAAATATTAATACAAATGGTAATGACAGATAAAGAGGCTCGGTTCAGGCGAATAATACATGAGAACAGGGATACGATTTATGCCGTGTGCTACATGTTCTCCAAGGATGCGGACGAAGTGGACGATTTGTTCCAGGATGTGTTGATAAATCTTTGGAAGGGTCTTGACAGTTTCGGTGGACGTAGCAGCGTGCGTACCTGGATATACCGCATAGCCCTGAATACATGTATCTCGGGCCAACGAAAAAGGAAACGGCAGCATAGCGTGCCCTTGACAATGGACATTAACCTGTTTGAAGACGGCGATGACGATACTTTGCAGGTAAAGATGTTGTATGAGCGTATCAACAGTCTCGGGCTGTATGACAGGGCGCTAATCCTGCTTTGGCTTGACAACATGAGCTATGAGGAGATAGGAGCGGTGATGGGTATATCTGAAAAGAACGTATCCGTAAGGCTTGTCAGAATCAAGGAGAAGCTGAAGAACATTAACGATAAATGAATAAATGGAGGTATTGAAAATGGAAACGAGAATCGAAGCTGACGTAATTGAGATGATGAAGTCACAGATGGCCGTGCTGAAACATAAGCTTGAGAGCCAGTCAATCCTTAACGAGAGGCTGATACGCCGCGTGATGCACGCACGCATGCAATGGGTGCGCAAGGTTGTGGCTGTCAATGTCTGCATGTGTGTGCTTGTCATAGCTTTTGTTTATGTCATGATGGCCCGTTATGGTTGGTCGCCTGCTTTCTTCTGGGTCACGGTTGCGTTGTTTGTTGCCGTTGCGGCTGCAAGTATATGGGTTAACGTTTACGGTCATGTGGATTTGCTTGAGGGCAATCTTGTTGAGGCCGGCAGGGCTCTTGTGAGAATGAAGCGCTTGCGGACGCAAGGACGTCTGGTAAAGCTCCCATTGGGTCTGGCTTGGGCCTGTTGGTATGCTATCGAGGCTATGGACTTTGTCGAGGCAGTAGGCTTGGAGCGTGGCAGAATGTTGTTGATAATTTGCCTGGCGGGAGCCGTAGGCTTGGTTATCGGGCTTGTGGTGTTCAATAAACTTCAGCGTGCCAATGACGATATTATTGCTCAAATAGACGAACTTACAGGCAGCATGGACAGACCGTAATGCCATGTGGCGGCGGTGTTGGCAGCTAATATGGATTAAGCAGGCAAGGCATATACATTCATTCCGCGTGCTGTGGAACAGGCGTATATGCCTTGTCTGCTTTGATATTAGTTTTCGTTGGTACGTATGAGGCTGTAACAGTTTGCGCGAGAGGTTAGAATCTAACCGTGCGTGAGCCGTCACCGTCCTCTTCGATTGTCACTTTCGTGGCGTCGTCAGGCAGCAGTCCTTCTATAAGTTCGGGCCATTCGATAAAGCAGAGGCTGCCGCTGTAGAAGTATTCTTCGTATCCCATGTCGTACACTTCCTCTATTTTCTTGATTCTGTAGAAGTCGAAATGGTAGATTGTGTCGCCGGATGTTTCGGACGTGTATTCGTTGACGATGGCGAACGTAGGTGATGTTATGACGTCTGTTACACCCAGATTTTCGCATACGGCCTTGATGAATGTTGTCTTGCCTGCGCCCATTTTTCCGTAAAAAGCGAACACGCGGCCCTTGCCCATGTTGTCGATGAACGTACGGGCGACGAGGTTGATGTCTTCGAGATTGTTGATTTTTATTTCCATATCCTCTTCTTATGTTGTTATCATGTAGTTAAAGTAGTTAGAAGTAGTTAAAGTAGTTAGAAGTCATAACTCTTCCGCTAACATTTAAAATGCAGGAGTAATGACTTTAACTACTTAGCGAACGTAGTGAGCGATAACTACTTTAACTCCTTTAAGTACTGTATTTCATCTTTTTCTTGCCCTCATTGTTACCAGCGGAACAATCATTTCTTCCATGGATATACCGCCATGCTGGAATGTGTCTTTGTAGTATGACACGTAATAATTGTAATTGTTTGGGTAGGCGAAGAAGGCGTCGCCAGTAGCGAATACGTATGACGTACTGAGGTTCGGGGCAGGCAACATGGCCTTGTGGGGTTCTTTTATTGTGAACACTTCTTTCGCGTTGTAGTTCAGGTTCTTGCCGAGTTTGTAGCGCAGGTTGGTGTTCGTGTTGCGGTCGCCGATTATCTTGATTGGCTTAGAGGCGCGAATGCTGCCGTGATCAGTCGTTATGACAATGGTGAAATTGCTTCGTGACAGCATGCGGAAAAGCTCGGCAAGCACGGAATGACGGAACCAGCTGAGGGTTATGCTGCGGTAGGCCGACTCGTTGTTTGCCAATTCGCGTACCATTTTCGACTCCGTGCGGGCATGGCTCAACATGTCGATGAAGTTGATTACAAGCACGTTCAGGTCGTTGTTTTTCAATTCGTTGAATTTCTGCATGAACTTGTCTGCGCCGGCAGAGTCGTTAATCTTGTGGTATGAGAATGTGTCATGCCGGCGGAAACGCTCGAGCTGTGTCTTTATCAGTGGCCCCTCGTTAAGGTTTTTGCCTTCTTCCTCATCCTCGTCAACCCACAGCTCGGGGAACATTTGCGCTATCTTTACGGGCATTAGTCCGCTGAAAATAGCGTTGCGGGCGTATTGCGTGGCCGTAGGCAGTATGCTGATGTATGTCTGTTCGTCCATGTCAAACATGTCGCCGATTTCCTGTGCCAGCACGCGCCATTGGTCAAAGCGGAAGTTGTCGATAACTATCATGAACACTTTTTCGCCTGCATCAAGTAGCGGAAATACCTTTTTCTTGAATATATCGATACTCATCAACGGACGTTCTCCGTCCTTATTCCGGTTGTTTTGCGGCTTCTGGCGGTTCGTGAGGAGCCTTTGCGTGGACTGTGGCGGTGCTGCTTGTGTCGCGGTAATGTCTTCCATCCAGTCCATGTAGTGTGCCTTTATGTATTTTGCGAATCCATTGTTGGCCTCCTCTTTCTGCATTTTCAGCATTTCGGTCATGCTGCTGTCCGTATTGCTGAGCTCGAGTTCCCAGTGTACAAGCCGTTTATATACGTCCATCCAGTCCTGGTATGTCCTGCAGTTGCCAATCTGCATGGCAATGTCAGTAAAGCTTTGTTGGTATCCGCTTTGCGTTATCTCTGTCACAATTTCCTTGCGGTGTATGTTCTTTTTCAGTGATAGGAGAATTTGGTTGGGGTTTACGGGCTTTATAAGGTAGTCGGCTATCTTTGAGCCAATTGCTTGGTCCATGATGTTCTCCTCCTCACTCTTTGTTACCATTACCACCGGTGTAGCCGGTGATAGCTCCTTGATTTTCTGCAAAGTCTCAAGACCGCTTAGTCCGGGCATCATCTCGTCGAGCAGGATAAGGTCGAAAGTTTTTTGCCTGCATTGGTCAACGGCGTCAGTACCGTTGGTTACGGTAACTACGTCATACCCTTTTTTTTCAAGGAAAAGAATGTGAGCGCGGAGCAGTTCTATCTCGTCGTCAGCCCATAAAAGTAATCCGTTGCTCATTGTCTTATTTTATTGTTGTTACGTTGAGGCCATAGCCTTAAAACCCGTCAAGTTCATAATATTCATCTTCCAGGTCGTATCCGTCCTGTCGGTTGTCCTCGTTCTTTTTGTTGTTATTGTCTGTATTGCCGTTGTTTTGGTCGTCATTAAATTCTATGATGAACTCATTTTCCGGTAAGTAGTTCTGCTGTTTAGGCGTAACCGTTGGCTTCTGTTGTGCCGGTTGAACGTCTTTGTTTTGGCTCCCAGACGTCGGTGTTGTGGCAGTGCGCGGTTTGTTGTCTTGCTGCCTTTCCTCTATATCAAATGTATTGCCACTGTTTTGAGGTGTTTCGTCCTGTCGGTTTTCCTGTATGTCTGTAATTACTGTTGTGCCGTTATCGTCCAGGTCATATTCGTTCTCCGGCGTTTCTTCAGTTTCAGGAATTACGGTTGTTCCGTTGTCTGGAGCGATGTTGCCGGATGGTTTTTCCGTATGGGGAGCGTTGTCTGTATCTTGAATAACCGTAGTATTCACGTTTTGGCCACTGTTTTCTTCCTGTTGTGGTTGTTCCACATCAGGTATTATTATAGTGGTATTGTTTGTTGGGGCTGCAGGTTGTTCGTCTTCAATGAACAAGCCGCCCTCTATCACTCCGCCATTATATAATCCGTTGTCACCGTTATTGTCTCCTTCGCCGCTCGGTTCATATTCTATTGTTGCAGGTTCGGTAAGCAGTCTTACCGTACTTATGCGTAGAGGTACGAAATGTTGTTCGTAAAATTTCTCGTAATCGTTATAGCTGTATTGCGTACCGAGTAATTCAAGGTTGGCGTCACTGATTACTATCGGACGGGCCTTTTGCGTGAGTTCTGCTATATTTTGGTTGTCGTGCAATTGTCGTGCGTATTGCAGAGCTTCGTCATAGCTTTTGAATCCGCTTACTTTCATGCTGTGCAAACCGCTGTGATCTTCGATTGTTATGTCGAAGTTTCTTACGATGAAGTTTGTGAAATTAAACTTTGCAAGCTCAAATAACAGCTTGTTTTCCTTTACTGAATCCGGCGAATATACGAAAAGGAACGAGAAGTCGACATTGCGTTCGGCCACGAATTTACGTTCGGCTATTGAGTCGCTGTCGTTAAGAATGACTGTACGCCGTTCCCAGATGTCGCTGATGTCAAACTTTCCTCCGTATAAAGTACGGCCGGCTTTCACACCGTTAATTATCATTCCGGCCATTTCGCTTACATCGCTTTGAGGATATTTTTCCACAATTTCCTGCATATCCTTGACGCAACCGTCGGCGTCTCCGCCGTTGAGTTTTGACAGTCCGCCTATAAATATGAATTTGTCACGATTGGCACCGAGGGGGAAACGTTCGGCAGATAGTGATGTGTTGGCGCTTACTTCGTCGAATCTGTCAGCTTTGAATGCTTCATAAGTAGCGGCATAAAGCGAATCCTCGATGTGTACACCGAAGCGTGCGTTCTGTTCGAAGTTGGGGTCAGAGAGCATAACGGTCCACTGACTTTCAGGATATTCCTGCTTCAGGCGGTTGAGGAATGTCTGCGCCATGGCAGTATCATTACGCCGTGAATATAGCAGGAATAGGTGGTAGTAGGCGTCATCAAGGTGCTCATAATCCTTATAGTTGTCGGTAAGTCGGCGCAAATTCTTTTCGCTTAGCGCAAGGTTGTCAAGCTTGTCCTTGAATATTACGCCAGCATGATACAGTCCGTCTTCAATGATTTTGTTGCTTTCAGCCGTCTGTTCCGGCGTGAACGGTATCTGTTTTAAGTAGTATTCGCGCATATGCGGGTTGTTTTGCGCGCTGTCAAGCGATTGTTCTATCGAGTCTTGCATGGCTTCTGCCGCCGCAATAGAGTCGCGTTGCTCGTCATTAAGTTCCTCTGGCCCGTTGTTTAGGGCTACAACAGTTTTGTTGACGCGTTGCCAGTCGTCAACATTTTCGCGCCTTCCCCATAATTTCTGGAATGTAGTTTTACCTTGGCTAACGGCTGTCGGGTTATAGAAATACCATGTACCGTTTTTATCTGTTGAAGTATTTGTCGTGTTATTTTGCACTGCGTCGTTGCCAATGGCGCCCTGCTCGGCCAAGTATTGTTGGGCTTCAAGCTCAGCTTGTGCGTCCCGTTCTTCCTTTTCCTTCTTTTTCAGGGCTTCGATTACACGGTCGATGGCGGCGTTACGTTCGGCTTCGGGCATTTTTGCGAGTGCCTGAAGCGAGTCTTGTAGGTGTATAGCGTCTGTATATGGCACGAGCTCATCAAGAACCTTGGAGCGTTCGGACAACTGTTCGTAGTCCTTGCGTTCCTTGTCCAGCAGACCGATAGCCTCTCCATAACAGCGCCTGGCGTTGCTGTAGTCCTCGCGTTCCCAATACAAGTCACCGAGCTTCAGCAGCAACACACCTTTTTCTATACCGCTTCTTGTTGCCTTGGCGTTGCCTTGTTCGTAGGCGGATATGGCGTTTGCCGTATCTTTCTGGTTAAGGTAAATGTTGCCTATGGCATAGTAAACCTGGTCAAGATATTCCTTGTTATTGTCCGATGCGGCCATTCGCCGTAGTTTCTTGAGCATTTTCTTTGACTGGCGCATGCCCATGACCTCTGTCATTGCTATGCGCGCGTTGAACGCGAGTTCATACGGAGGATTGAGTCTTACTACACGCTTGAATGCCTTGTATGCTTTCTCTTCATTGCCGAGTGCGGCCTCGAGCTGTCCCATGAGATACCATTCGCGTGCCTTTTGCTTGCGTCTCATTTCGTGTTTGATGACCTTTCTCAGGTATGGAATGGCCTCGGCATAGCGTCCTGTGTGGATGTAATAGTCGGCATAGGTATAATCCCATTCCTTACGTGCCCTCCAGTGTATTGAGTCACGGCGCATTTTTGTTATGACGTCCTCGGCATCATAAATCCAGTCTTGCTCAATATAACATTTTGCCAGCCATGCCCTTGCGCGCCCGTATATTGCAGGTTGGGTGGAGTATAGGCGGCTCATGTAGGCAAATGTCGACGCAGCTTCGTCAAAGTCGCCCTTCATGAATTGCGAGCGGCCCATCAGCAGCCATGCTTTCCACAAGAACGGGTTGTACTCCTTGCGGTTAAGCCATTCTATGTCACGCTCGGTTTTCTTGCGGCTTTTCGTCCATTTGGGGCGCCGTTTAATGCTGTGCAGCTTGATGGCCTTCTGGCATTTCTCGATGGCCCGGTCGAAGTTGGACTCTCCCAGACTGCGGCTTTCGCGATTGCCAACGGTGTACAGCGGTATCATCTCGGTGAAGTTGTCCTTGTTACCGTTCTCCTTTTCAAGCGAACCTTCGATGTACGCTACCGTACCGTTATAATAAGTATTGTACCGTGCGGTAAAAGAATGCCACCAACGGCTCTGCGGAGTGTTCTTCTCCGTAGAGCAACTTATGGCCGTCATGATGATGATGACGGCCACGACTGGTATTATATGTCTTGTGGGTTTGGTGCGCATGCGTCGGTTAAATAACGGTACAGACGGCTGTTTATTGCGTTCCTGCGTCTGTTTAGGGCTTATTCTGCCTCGTCAATGATGAATCCTGCCTGCCTCAAGTCATCCCAGAAGTGCGGGTATGACTTGCTGACTACTTGCGGATTGTCTATTTTCAGCCCCGGGAATGTTATCGAGGCAGGCGCGAAGGCCATAGCCATGCGGTGGTCTTCGTAAGTGTTTATGACGATGTCGTCAGCAGGTTCGCAGCGTTCTCCGTCCCAGCTTAGCTCGCCTATGCCCGTCTCGCGTATTATGTACCCCAGTTTGCGCATTTCCGTCTTGAGGGCTTCCACACGGTCGGTCTCTTTTATCTTCAATGTGGACAGTCCGGTAAACCTGAACGGAATGTCTGCCAGGGCGCAGCATACCACGAATGTCTGTACCATGTCCGGCTGGTTGATAAAGTCGTAGTCGAGCCTTGGGGGCTTTGTCTCGACACATTTCAGTGTTACCGTGGTCGGCACGTTTCGTTCGCGTGTCTTGAAAGTAGTCCTTACGCCGAGCATGCTGAAGAGGTATTTTACTGCCGAGTCGCCCTGGCGTGAGCCGTCGGTCAGTCCTGTAAGCATGATTTCCGACTCTTCGTCGTGCCCCAGTACGAGCATTTCATACCAGTAGGAAGCCGCGCTCCAGTCGTTTTCTATGTAGAAGCCGCGCTGTGCGTAAGCTTTCGGTTTTACGCTTATCGTGTCTACATCGCTCCATTCGGCGTCGGCCCCGAAGTCCCTCATCATGCACAGTGTGAGGTCAATGTACGGGCGCGAGATGATTTCACCGTTCAGTTTCAGTTCCAGTCCGCCCGCCAGTGTCGGCGCTATCATCAACAGCGCCGATATGTATTGCGAACTGATGTCGCCCGGCACCTCGATGTGTCCGCCTTCGAGCTTGCGCCCTCGTATGTGCAGTGGCGGGTAGCCATCGCGCTCCACGTAGGTTATGTCGGCGCCTATGTACCTCAGGGCGTCCACGAGAGCCTTGATGGGGCGTTGCTTCATGCGCTCCGTGCCGGTGATGGTGTGCTCGCCGGGTGTGGCTGCCAGGTATGCCGTCATGAAGCGCATGGCCGTGCCGGCGGCCTTTATGTCTATTACGGCAGGCATGCGTTCCAGTGCGTCGAGTATTACTTCCGTGTCGTCACAGTCCGACAGGTTGTCGGGCTTTATCGTGTTGCCGGCCAGCGCGTTGATTATTAGCGCGCGGTTGCTTACGCTCTTTGAGGCCGGCAGGTTTACCGTAGTGTTGATTCGTTCGGGGGCTGTAAGGATATATTTCATAATTCGTCGTGTTCCGGGTTCACGTTTTTACATAACAAGGCAGCGCCGCGGTGACCGTGCGGCTTGCCTTATGGCTTATGCAAAGGTACGTTAACTTGAAGACAATACAAAATAAAAACGAATAAAAAATCTGAACGCCTAAACATCGGCGTTCGCCCTGTTGCAGGCCTTGGCGTAAGTGTTTGTTATGCCTTATGCCGCAGGGCTTTCGCCTGTCATGGATGAGGCTGGTTGTAAAAGACGGCCTTTCGCAATGCAATTGATGGCCTTTTGCCTTGCGAATGGCCGTCTTTTACACGCCAAAAGGCCACCTTTTGGAATATGGGTGCTAATCTTTGCTGCTGGAAAGTACCGCCTACGGGGCAATAACCGTAGTGTATCGGCAGGTTAAGATCATGTCCGTCTTTACCGTAGCTTACCGTCTTGACCTGAAAAACTCCTGCATCAGGCGGCGGCATACATCTTCAAGTACTCCTGCTGTAACCGTTGCCTTGGGGTGAAGGGCTGCCGGGGCGAAGCGCACGAAGCCTCGCTTTTCGTCGCCGGCGCCGTAAACCACGCGCTTGATTTGTGCCCATCCGATGGCGCCTGCGCACATAACGCATGGCTCTACCGTTACGTATATGGTGCAGTCGGTAAGGTATTTGCCTCCAAGATTGTCCGCGGCGGAGGTAATAGCCTGCATTTCGGCGTGTGCCGTAACGTCGTGCAAGGTTTCAGTTAGGTTGTGCGCCCGTGAGATAATCTTGTCATTGCATACGATTACGGCGCCTACCGGTATTTCACCGGCGTTATACGCGACCTCAGCTTCGGCCAGAGCCTTGCGCATATACAGTTCGTCTTTCTGTTGCTGGGTATCTTCCATGTCACATTTCGTAATTATATTTTATGCAAAAGTACCAAAAAACGCACCAATCAGGTGCCTTTGTAACGGAAAAATTGTACTTTTGCATATAGTTATTCGTGAAGAGGAGACATCTGATTCCGTCATTCATAACGATAAAAAGATATGGCCGAACATAACGAAAGAGGACGGTGGGGCGAACGGAAAGCAGCCGAATATCTTGAGCATAAGGGCTACAGGATTCTTTGGCGTGACTGGCGTGACGGCCATCGTGATATAGACATCGTTGCCGTTGACGCCGACCAGTTGGTTATAGTGGAAGTGAAGACGAGGCGCAACAATGACTATATGGAGCCTGAACAGGCTGTGGACTTACGCAAGATGCGCAGCCTCGGCATTGCCGCGGATAAGTTTGTCAAGACCTACGGCATAGAGCTGCCCCTGCGTTTTGACATCGTAAGCGTGATTGGTACCGGCGACAACGACTGTGTTATACGGCATATTGAGGATGCGTTCATGCCATGGTGACGTAAGGATACTGGTATATTGCGCATTTTTACACCTAATATTTATAATCAGACAGACCGTGGATATATTCAGAATACGCCTTGACGAGACTGACTCGACCAACCGTTTTCTCCGTGATTACCGTGGAGAGGAGGGTAGGGTGATGACTGTCGTAACGGCAGATAACCAGACGGCGGGGCGCGGACAGGGGCGCAACACTTGGGAGAGTGAGCCCGGACGCAACCTGCTTTTCAGCGTAAAGACTTACCCGAAGGGGCTTGACGCTCGCCGACAGTTCGTCATGCTCGAGGCCGGAGCATTGTCAGTGCGTGACGCCTTGTCGGCGTATGCTGACGGATTTACCGTCAAATGGCCTAACGATATTTACCACAACGACATGAAAATAAGCGGAACGCTGTCTGAATGTACCATCGTTCACGGCCTTGTTGGGAGCTGTATAATGGGCACGGGGATAAATATCAACCAGCGAGAGTTCATAAGTGACGCGCCCAATCCAGTGTCGTTGGCGCAAATCTTGGGGCATGACGTCAGTCGTGAGGATATTCTTGACGATGTGTTGGAGCGCTTCGGGCGTTATCTTAAGATGGTGGATAGCGGCGAATATGACGGCGTTCACGATGCGTATCTTGCCTCATTGTACCGCCGCACGGGGCTTCATGGGTATCGTGACGCCGCCGGCGGGTTCATGGCAGAGGTCGAAACGGTGGAGTCTGACGGACATCTTGTACTGAGGCTTGGCGACGGAAGCGTGAGAAAATACATGTTCAAGGAGGTTGAGTTTTGTAAAGTCAATGGATGATGGCCTGTGAATAATAACATGTTAATCAAGTATCGACTATAAAAACAGTGATTTATGGCAAAGTACAAAAGAATCTTATTGAAGCTCAGCGGCGAGAGCCTTATGGGCAAACAGCATTTCGGTATTGACCCGGAGCGCCTTTCCGACTACGCACGTCAAATCAAAGAGGTGCATGATATGGGCGTTCAGATAGGCATAGTGATAGGCGGCGGCAACATATTCCGTGGTCTCAGCGGGGCCGGTAAGGGCTTTGACCGCGTCAAGGGAGACCAGATGGGCATGTGCGCTACGGTCATCAACTCGCTCGCTCTCAGTTCGGCGCTCGGCGCTTTGGGCGTAAAGAACAAGGTGCTGACGGCCATCCGCATGGAGCCTATCGGCGAGTTCTACAGCAAGTGGAAGGCTATTGAGGCCATGGAGGCGGGGTATATCTGCATATTCAGCGCCGGGACGGGCTCTCCTTACTTTACAACGGACACGGGAAGCTCGCTCCGTGGCATCGAAATTGAGGCCGACGTAATGCTCAAGGGCACACGTGTTGACGGCATATATACGGCCGATCCCGAGAAAGATCCTACCGCAACGAAGTTCACGGACATAACATACGACGAGATATATACCCGCGGCCTGAAGGTGATGGACCTCACAGCTACAACCATGTGCAAGGAGAATAACCTGCCGATATACGTGTTCAACATGGACGTAGTAGGCAATCTGAAGCGCGTGATGGACGGAGAAGCCATCGGAACGCTGGTACATAATTGATTGAAAGGTGAGAAAGTGAGAGGGTGAGAAGGTGAGAAAGCAAGTCAAGTATAATACATCAACATGTAATTTCTTATTATTAGACTTGTTTTCTCACCTTCTCACCCTCTCACTTTCTCACCTTTTCTCATTCTATTCCACAAAACAAGGACACCAACAGGGGTACTGACAGCTCGAGGGCTATGCCGTGCATGATGGCGGCAGGTATCATTTCTTTGCCTGAATAGCGGCTTATAGATGGCAGGAGTACGTCCATCGAGTTGATACCGGCGGCTGATATAGGGGCAAATTTGCCGAAAAACCTCGAGAATAAGGGGGCTCCGAGTAGCGAGACAACTTCTCTTACGATGTTTGCGAGCAGTGCAAGCGTGCCAAGTTCGGTGGCAATCTGCACTCCGGCTGAGGCGCTTTTTAGTTCTGTTATGAGTACTGAAGATAACGAATAGTAGGCAAATCCGCTGCCTACGGCCAGGCAGTCGGCTGTGCTGCGGCCAGAAATGAACAGGCTGGCGAGCACTGAGAACAGCAGCGTGCCGGCTATCGTGAAGAGCGGAAGCAGCAACATGCCGGGTCGGAAGCCGCGAATCATGTCCTTGAACTTGTCGTTGGAACCGATGCTTAGCCCCACTTGGAAAACCAAGATACACAGGATGGTCATCGTAATGCCTTTGGGCAGCAGCCATTGGGGTATGAAACCGCCGGCGCCGAGCGCCACCCCGAGGCCGAACATGGTCAGTACGGGCAGCGTTTCCTTCATTTTTCGCCTCCTTTCCTCTTCTTTCCGAACAGCAGTTTGTATGCGAAATACGACGCCAGCAGACTGCCTGTCGTGCCGAACGACGCCAGTATGGCGGCGTGTATGCCGTAACGTCCGAGATTGTTCATCAGTTCGCTATTGTTACCTATGGATATGCCAAAAACGAAAAGCATGAATAGCACCGTGGCCGAAACGCTCTTGTCGATGTTCTTCAGAAATCCGCTGTTGCGGAAAACGTAGCCCGACGCAATGCCGAGCAGCAGTAATATCAGTATGTTGAACATTGTCTTTCTGTTTGTTTCTTGTTGTTACACATGTTGTCTGTGCCCCTTCCGTTTGCGTGAGGATGGGCGGCAAAAATTCCTGTCACCGGCGTTTTAACCGTCGGCGGCATGAGTATGCCTTGACGCATCAAGGCGAATGAAGAATGTTTGGAAGTAACAAACTTAGATGAAACCGCTGAACCAATGTACATGCACGATGAAACTGGCATGCCGCGGACAGTTTGTCCGTAGTAAGCCGTGAGCCATGCTATGTACAGTCTGTGGTTTCATCATTTATGGGGGTCGTTTTTATTTGCGGCTGCAAAGGTAAATAAAAGAATTGGAATAAATGAATAAAAATACGAAAAATATTCTATTTGAGCGCGATTTGTGGCTATTTTCCTTATGGCTAATCATGACATGAACCGCTGTAGCTTTTCACCAGTAATGCAAAAGGCCGTCTTTAGCGTTGCTATTTGCCGTCTTTTAGCTCATAAAAGGTGGCCTTTTACAAGGCAAAAGACGGTCTTTTGTAAGCTGATTCGTAAGTTATTGTATTTCAATGAGTTATAAATGGCTGATAGAACGGCGCCAAACATATGAAAAATCGGCCATAAGCACGCATCTCGTTGCTTATGGCCGACGTATAATTTCGAGTTGAAATATTTACCTGAATAGCGGCAGACTGCTCAGCATGTCCCTTATCCGCATTGCCGTTCGCGGCATTGGCTCGGCCACGGTGAGCCCTACAAGGTCTTTTTCGACGGCAATATCGTTGATGATTCTTGTCACTTCGGCCATCTTCATGCCGTCGGGCGATATGCCGACGGCGGGGATAATCTCTGCAGGGTCAAGCACGTCGAGGTCTAAGTGGACTACAACCTTTGAAGCTCCGCAGGCCTTGAGCCATGCCGTCACCTCGTGGCTGTCGTGCGCAACGTCGGCAGGCGACAGGTGTTTAATGCCCAACTGCTGCTGACGTTGCACTATCTCGTCCCTTTCCCAGTCTCTAAGACCAACGTAAAGAATCTTTGCAGGCTCGATTTTAGCGGGCAGTTCGGCCAGAATCTTGCTGTCGCCCATGCCCATGCAGGCCGTTACGGCCATGGCGTGATAGCCCGTATAGACGTCTCCCGGGAGTGTGATGTCGGGGTGGGCGTCGACCCATACCATCGCGACATCGCCTCCGTACCTGTCGAAAAGATACGTAAACGGCACCACGCTGACCGAGCATTCGCCGCCGAGGGTGACTATTCTGTCGGGACGTTTTACCCTCAGTATGTCCATAGCTGCCTTGGTTTGGGCGGCAATGTCGTCACGGTCGAGCACTCCGTCTGTTATTTTTCGTTCGCCCGGCTGCGTTGTTACGGGCACTGTGACCTTGTCGTGTCCGCAGTCGGGAGCGAGAAAGTCGAGCAGCATTGAGCCGAGCACGTAGCCCCGGGCAGCCTCGGCCGTGTCCTTTATTTCGGGTATCCATCTTGCGATGTCGCCTCCCTGCCATTGCGGGTAGATAAGTCTCAGTGTCTTGCTTTCGTTGTTCATACAGAATGTTTTTGCTGATATAATGCGCGTCTTGCGCCTTGTGCGCGCGTTAATGCCTGTCTCTTTGTCCGGTAATCGGTGGCGTATGTCACAGGTCAAGAGTGATACCCTTGGCGTCAATCTTGTCGTACGTCTTGCCGTTTACCGTTGCGTTGACCGAGTTCTTGGCGCTGAACTCATGCTTTTCGGCGCTCACGTTTATGTTCTCCAGCTTCACGCCGTCGGTGTTGTTGATAACTATTCCCTCCTTGGCGTTGTTCACCTCAAGGTCGGTTATCTGCACATTCTTCACCGGCATTTCGGGTAATCCGTTGAAATAAGCGGCCCGACGTGCCGTGCGGCATATCACGTGGTTGATGTATATGTCGCGGAAGCAGGGCGTGGTCTCGTCCACCTTGAATGCCTTTACATTCTGATGGTTCTTCTCGTCGCCGTCCTCAAGGGCTTCAACGGCCGACTTTCCGCCGTAATACAGGTCGAACGTGATGGCGTCTGTCTGTATGTCGAACATTGATATATTCTTTATATATATGCCTTCAACAACGCCTCCTCGTCCACGAGTACTCTTGAAGCGCAGGCCTACGTCAGTTCCGAGGAACTGGCAGTCGGACACATAGATGTTCTTTACGCCTCCGCTCATCTCGCTTCCGACAACAAATCCACCGTGACCTTTGAACACCGTGCATCCGTTTACTATCACATTCTCGCACGGAATGCCGCGTTTGCGGCCGTCAGCGTCCTTTCCGCTCTTTATGCAAATGCCGTCGTCGCCAACGTCGAACGACGAGTTGACTATCAATGCGTTCTTGCACGACTCGAGGTCAATGCCGTCTCCGTTCTGCGCGAAGGCCGGATTCCTTACCTGTACGCCCTCAACGAGCACGTTCTCGCACATCAGCGGATGTATGTTCCATGCCGGAGAATTCTGGAAGATGACGCCGTTCAGCCATACGTTCTTGCATTTTACGAGGCTGACCATCACCGGGCGCAGGTAATGTTTTATCTCGTTCCACTCAGCTTCTGTCCTTTCGCTTGACGGAACGTTCATGTTGCTTTGGGCATCGCCTTTCAGCGCGCCTTCAGAAGGGAACCAGAAGTTGGGGTTCTTGAATGCTCCGCCGCGTGAGGTAAACGTTTTCCATTGCTTGTCGGTTACCTTTTCGCGCTTCACGGGACGCCAATACTCGCCGTTGCCGTCAATCACTCCCTGGCCGGTTATTGCCACGTTCTCGAGGTTAAAGCCTGATATCGGCGACTTGCAGCGGCGTGTGTTGAGGCCTTCGAACGATGTGTCGATGAGCGGATAAAGGTCAAGGTCGGGCGAAAAGAGTATCACTGCGCCTTTATTAAGGTGCAGGTTGATGTTGCTTTTCAGCGTTATCGGGCCGGTGTACCATACTCCTTGCGGTACTATCAGCTTGCCTCCGCCCATCTTCTCGAGCGCGTCTATGGCCTTGGCGAATGCCTCGGTACACAGCGACGAGCCGTCGCCTTTGGCGCCGAAGTCCTTTAGATTTACTTTGTTTTGTGGGAAAACGGGAGCCGTTACCTGCTCCATAGTGAATGGTAAGTCCTTGTACAGATGGCTGTACTTTGCCTTTTCGGCTGCGTAGGCGCCTAATGCAAGCATGCAGGCGCACACAAGAATAAAGATTTTTCTCATTGTTTTTTGTAGTGTTTTTAGGGTTATTGTGGTTGTTAGGCTTTTTAGTCAAATGGCTGTTCAGGCGCTTTTGCCGACAGGCGGGGCTGTGATGAGGCTACGGGTTGTGCCTGCTTTTACTTCTCTTCCTCAAAGTCTACGTATTCGCCTTCGTTCTTTGAGAAGATTTTACGCTTCGCTTCGTCGGGCGAACGGCGGTCAATGATTACCTCGTCGTCGGCGGATTGTGTTGTGTTACTGTATCCGCCATTGCGCCGTGTGCCGTTTTTGAAGTCGGCAAACTTCTGCTTTACCGCGCGGAATGAGCGGTATATGTTAAACGCGATGATGCCTACGACTATGAACGCGCAGAAAAACAGGAATATGAGAAAACCTATTATGGCTGACATTTGTTTATTTCTGTTTAGTGTTTGAGTATATGGAAAGAATCACGTACCAAGCTATGATGATGGCGAAAGCCGACATACGGAATATCAGCAGCAACGGAATGCAGGTCAGCAGGAACGTGTACCTGAGCTCGTTTCCATGCCAACCCCAATGCTTGAACTTAAGGGCGAACATGGGGATTTCAGCTACCATGACATAGCTGCACAGCAAGACGAGAGCCAAAACTACGAAAACCATATATGGCGACGACTCCAGCAGACTGGCCGCACCTAACAGGAACGAGCCCCAGAACAGGGCGTTGGCAGGCGTTGGCAGGCCGATGAAGCCCATTGCCTGGCGTTCGTCGAGATTGAACTTGGCCAGTCTTAAAGCCGAGAATGCCGCCATTATGTACGCGAAGAACGGCAACACGGGGCGCAACGGCTCAAGAAACGCCGGATAGTCGAGCACTCCCAATACGTAGAACACCATCGTTGCGGGCGCCACTCCGAATGTAACGTCGTCGGCGAGCGAGTCGAGTTCCTTGCCGATTGGCGACGAAACACCCAACATGCGGGCACTCATACCGTCGAAAAAGTCGAACACCGCGCCAATGATGATGAACAAAAAAGCTATGCTGATCTGGCCGCCGAGGGCGAAAACCGTAGCCACGCAGCCTGAAATAAGGTTGCAGCAAGTAAGAGTGTTGGGGATGTGTTTTTTTATCATATGTACGGTTATACGGTTTTATGGTTGTGCGGTTATGCGGTTTTATGGGAGTTGCAGTGAATTGTTCTGCTGGCGGCAGTTTTGAAAGTGTTGCCGTATAACCTCATAACCCCAAAACCGTAAAACCTTAATAATTTACTTCAACTTTGCTATTACGGTCTTGTCGCCCGTGGTGCACTGGCCCATCTTGACACAGACCTCGGTTCCGACGGGCAGGTAGACGTCCACACGCGAGCCGAACTTTATGAATCCTAAGTGCTCGTCAATGTAGCAATCCTCCTCCGCCTTGGCGTAAGTTACGATGCGGCGGGCCACGGCGCCGGCTATCTGGCGGCACAATATCTCGGTGCCTTCCGGCGTTTCGAGCATGATGTCGGCGTGTTCGTTCTCCTCGCTGGCTTTCGGCAGCCATGCCTTATGATAGTTGCCGTTCTGGTGGTGGACGAATTTCACCTTGCCGTCAACCGGAAACCAGTTGGCGTGTACGTTGAACAGGCTCATGAATATGCTCACCATCAGGCGCTTGTCGTGGAAATACTCGTCTTCTACTACTTCTTCTATTACCACTACCTTACCGTCCGCCGGCGCAACGACAATCTTTTCTGTATCGCCGTCGAAATAGCGTTTGGGGCAACGGAAGAAGTTGACGACTATGCAATAAATCACTCCGAACACGATTACGAATGCCCAGAAAGGAATTTTACAGTCGACATAGAACCATAGAAGCATGGCGATTGCGACGTACGCCACCAGTCCGTAAACCAGTGTGTCCGTGCCTTCGCGGTGAAGTCTTACGTTCTTAAGTTTCCTTATTCTTCTTCCCATGGTAAGTCAGTGAAGCATAAAAATCGGTGCAAAGGTACTCCTTTTTTATTTATTACCCAAATTTTTGGACTTATTCTTTCGCTATAAAGGGTTCCGATAACGCTCATTTTACTGCCTGTTTTGCCATAAATGATGCAAAAAATGACTTAAACATGCCATTTGCCTTGCTTTTTGAAACGTTATTTCCGCTAATTCCTTACCTCGTCGTAATTGCTTGCGCGCACTCCGTCGGGCGTTGTTCCGCGTCATTCAGGCATGCTGTCGGCATGGTGGGCTCAGCCTGGCGTGGCATATATACCGTGTATATTCGGCCGTGGTTTACGCCCTTGTCGTAACCCGTTGGTGTTCAACCGGTTAGTAAAAGGCCGCCTTTTGGAACACAAAAGGCGGCCTTTTATAATGCGAAAGACGGCATTTCATGACTCGAAATGCCGTCTTTTGTTTTATTGTCTGTATTATTTCAACAGCTTCATTACCTTATTGAAGTATCTCTGCGTTCCCCTTACGCTGTATCTCAGGCCGCCGTTCCACGAGCGTATGGCCTTTTCGATGTTGTTCTGCGGGTTGTAGTGCGACTGGAAGAGTACGAACATCTCTTTGGATTTTGCCACGTTGAAGCGGTCGGATAATTTGTATCTCTTCTTGCTTTTCTTCTTTTTCAGAATGTTGTTGCATTCCTCCACCATTATTGGTGTAATCTGCATGGCACCGCATGAGTTACCGCTTACAGCTCTCGGGTTGCCTTCGCTTTCTACTTCTATTATTGCATCCATCACCGGATTCCAGTTAAAGCCGGAGCGTCCCGCCCCATTTTCGCCGGCAAAAGCGTTAGAGCTTGCCGTCAAGATAAATAATGTTACTAATACCTTTCTTATTAATTTATCCATATTAAGTTGTTTTTGGCATCTGAACCGATGAAGAACCAAGGAGTTCGCGACGTGCGGTTTGTATGGGAATAAAGGCCAAACCGTGTCTGGATGCCAGTTATAAACTAACGTGAATAGTGGCTTTCAAAACAAAAGAAGATTCACTATCCTGAACTTTTTACCGCTGCAAAGGTATGAAAAAAACTTATACGAGCCAAGCGTTTTGTCCGTTTTTTGAACATTTTAATGGTGAATTAATATTTTATATCACATTGAAAATCAATAAATTGGGATAAAATATTGTAAAGAAATCGGCAGTATTGAGCCTCTCGGACGTGCTTTGCCGACATGCCTGAAATGCCCGTCTGCACAAGCGTTTCGGCTATTTTTGCAGGTAAGTGTCGGGCTTTCTTTTGGGTTGTTGTTGCGTTCGCTTTGGGCGATAAGAGGCCATGTGGTTGCGTTTGTCGGGATTTTTGCGTAATTTTGCAGAAGAAAACAGCAAAAATCACGTTAAGACAAGATAATATGTATTATGTTTCAAAGCAAATGGAGATAGCCGGCTGCCACCGACTTGACCTTCCGTATGACAGTAAGTGCCGCACTATGCACGGGCACAACTGGCTCGTGACAGTGCATTGCAAGTCAAAAGAACTTAATGCCGAGGGCATGGTGGTTGACTTCAAGCACATAAAGGATAAAATCCACGGCTATCTTGACCATGGCGACTTCAACGAGTTGTTGCCGTTTAACCCTACGGCGGAGAACATCGCGCGGTGGATATGCGAACAGGTGGACTGCTGTTACCGCGTCGACATTGAGGAGAGCCGCAATAACAAGGTAACTTACGTCAAGGATGAAGACTGATAAGGTATGCGCGTAAACGAGATTTTCTATTCACTTCAGGGCGAGGGCTTCTATTCGGGGACGCCCGCCGTGTTCATACGTTTCTCGGGATGTAACCTCAAGTGCTCGTTCTGCGATACGCAGCACGACGATTATGCCGACATGACCGAGGACGAAATAATGTACGAGGTGTCGAAATACCCTGCATGCCATATCGTCATAACTGGAGGCGAACCAGCCCTGCAGATAACCGCTTCGCTTGTAGGGAGACTGCATGCCGCCGGCAAGTACGTACAGATGGAGACCAACGGAACGAGCCGGTTGCCGGCGGACTGTGGCGTTGATTGGATTACATGTTCGCCCAAATACAGGCCGGTAAGATTGGAACACATCGACGAACTGAAGGTTATTTTCCAGTCGTCAGAGCAGGATATGTCCGTGTATGACCGCTATACGGCTGCCGTGTACAGCCTTCAGCCATGCGATGTGGGCGATGCAAAGGTTAACGCAAGGATATTGAAGGAGGCTGTGGAGTACTGCCTTGCCCACCCGAAGTGGCGTCTGTCATTGCAGACACACAAAATGCTGGATATAAGATAAAACGATAGCCATGGCGTTTTGATTCCATGGCTACCGTTAATGTCTTTTTGTAAGTTATTTACCTTCCCTTGCAGAATTCTTCTATTGCACGGCATACTATGGCTTCAGCCTCTTCAATCGAGCACTCCAGCCGTCCTCCGGAGGCGTTGAGGTGTCCTCCGCCGTTGAAGTATTGCTCGGCCATAAGGTTGCAGGGGAAATCATCTACGGAACGAAGGCTTACCCATACGATGTTGTCATGTTCGGTATCTTCGCGCAGTGAGATGCTCAGCTTTGTGCCTTTTATCTGCAATGGCATGTTTACAAGTCCTTCGGCATCGCCCTTTATGTAGTGGAAGCGGCGCAGGTCTTCGCGTGTAAGGACGAAATAGCAAGCGTTGTGCTCAGCCATTACTACCATTTTCTGGTAAAGGACATAGCCCGTGAGCCTCATTCGCCACTCGCTGTAATTGTTGTAGACGTTGCGGTATATTTTGTCCTTGTTGATATGTTTGGTGAGCAGTTGGCTGATTATGAAGAATATTTCGGGGCGTGTGGAGTTGTAGGTGAAGCCGCCCGTGTCGGTCATCATGCCGCAGTAAAGTGGTACGGCGCACTTCTTGGTGACATTCTCGAAACAGCCGAGCTGCCATATCAGGCGGAACACCAGCTCGCAAGTGCTGCACGCCTCGGGGTGTGATATGCACATTACAGTGTCCATGTCGGGGTTCAGATGGTGGTCTATCATCACCTTTTTAGCCTTGGCCTCCGTAATGTGTCCTGCCATTTTGTCCGTGCGGGAGGCTGTGTTGAAGTCAAGGCAGAATATAAGGTCGGCATCTGCCAGTATCTCGTTGGCGAAATTTTCGTGCTTGTCGTACCTTAGCAGGCGTTCCGTTCCCGGCATCCATTGAAGGAAGTCGGGGTATGCATCGGGTATGACGGCTACGGGAACCTTGCCTTGGGTGCGCAGGAACTCTGCCCATCCGAGCACGGAGCCGATGGCGTCGCCGTCAGGACTGCGGTGGCAACACAATACTATTTTTTCGGAAACGTTGATTAGTTCGCGGAGCTGTTCCAGTTCCGCGGGGGTAAGCAAGTCGATGTTCATTCTATGGATAGTTGACAAGTTATCGAGCAGACAAGCAGGCAAGTGGTTTGCATTAAAGGTCATTCTTTCGTCAATCAGGCGAAAGTGCAAATCTCCTTGCCTGCTTGTTCCTTGTCTTTTGTCTGCTGTTATGTGTTAGAACAGCTTTTCGGGATATACTCCTTCGTTAATCAAGCTTTGTATTTTGTCTACTACGCTCTGGCGGTCGGCAGCGTAAGTTACGCCGAACCACTTGCTTGTAGTGTCAAGAACCTTTACCGTTGCCGTGTTGTCATTGATGAGCTTGTTGACCATCAGCGGAATGAAGAATTCGGCCTTGGGGTTCGACATGTTCTTCGGGGCAGAAAGGAACTCCTTGAAGTAAGCCTCGCTGTGCTCGAAATAGTCGGGCGTGAAGCCCCACATGTTCATGGATACGGGCGTGTTGTCCTCTACGGCAACCCATTCTCCTTGCTCGTCCTTGTAGCATACGGGACCGTTGACGCGCATTATTTCCGTGCGCTCAACTACCGTTGTGAGGTTCTCGTCGGCGTCCTTTGAGCAGATACCGCGCGCAACCGTACCGTTTTCAGACAGTGTATTGCCTACACGGAAGCCCACCATTGCATAGCGGTTCTTGCTGCCTTCGGGCAGGTCAGCCAGGAATTTGCCGATAACCATGAATGCATCGCGGTTGTAGAAGTCGTCGCAGTTGATGACGCAGAACGGCTCCTTTATAACGTTCTTGGCCATGAGTACGGCGTGGTTGGTGCCCCACGGCTTAACGCGGCCTTCCGGACAGGTGAATCCTTCGGGCAGAGCGTCGAGGCTTTGGAAGCACAGCTCGGCTGGAACATGGCCCTCGTACTTGCTCAGGATTTTGTCCCTGAAGTCCTGTTCAAAATCCTTTCTGATTACGAATACAATCTTGCCGAATCCGGCCTTGATTGCATCGTAGATGGAATAGTCCATAATTGTCTCGCCGTTGGGGCCAAGGCCGTCGAGCTGTTTTAGCCCGCCGTAGCGGCTGCCCATGCCGGCAGCCAGCAGCAATAGTGTAGGTTTCATGTCTTAATGTTTTTAATGTCTTATAATATAATGTGGGATGTTATCCCGTAAAATCGCATATCAACATGCGCAGAACGGCACATGTGCCACCCTGCGCTTACGAATTGCAAATATAATGCTTTTTGTCCAAAGAATGAACTTTTGCCTATTATTATTGCTTAAAGAAGTGTATTTATTGCGATTGACGGCAAACGACGTTGCGAAAGGCCGTTTTTTACACGCTGAAAGGCCACCTTTTACGGGCCGAAAGACGGCCTTTCGCAACGCTGCTGATTATCAGCGAGTTACAGACTCTCTTCAAACACGCCTCGTTCGGGCCGTCCAAACGCACCGTTTAGACGGCTCTTGCGCTCTGTTTGGACGGTCCGGACGCGGTTCATCCAACTGATTTGCGGGTGAATCATGTTATGTCAGGTAGCGACATAAGCATTAGTTAAAACAATGCAATCCGAATATATCGACACGTCGGAGCTTCTGAAAAAACGTTTGCCGAGATTAGATGAAAATAAAGTAATATGATGTTTTTATTGCGTAAAAAGATGAAAGCCAAAAGCTGTCCGAATTGTTAAAATACAAATATTGAACGGCTTTTGGCTTTCATTTTTAATTTTATTGTTTTCATTAGAACGGATAACCGATGGCCAGGTGAATGGCTTGTCCGTCTTTGAAGTTCGGTATGTTGTAGAATCCGCTCTTGCCCGTTTCGTAGGGAACGTGCAGACCCACGCCCCAGTCGAGGCGCAGCACGAGGAACTCGAGGTCGTAACGGATTCCGATACCAGTGCCAAGGGCCATCTCCTTGAGAGCGTTTTTTAACTTGAACTGTGACCCTTTGCGGTATCCGTCGTCACGCAGGGCCCACACGTTGCCTGCGTCGATAAAACCTGCTCCGTACAAGCTGCCGAAGATATTGAAGCGGTATTCAAGGTTGAGCTGGAGCTTGATGTCGCCAGTCTGGTCGAGATATGACAGGCGCGACACGTCAGTGGTATAGCTTCCGGGGCCAATGCTGCGTACGGCGAATGCCCTTATGCTGTTGGCTCCGCCTACATAGAACTGCTCGCTGTAAGGAGCGGCACTGCTGTTGCCGTACGTATATATTATGCCTGCGTTTGCGTGAGCTACGAGTTGCGACTTCTCGCCGAGCTGCCATGTCTTGCTTATGTCGGTTTCCAGCTTGAGAAACTGTGCGTAAGGATTGGAAAACAGTTGCTTGTCCGTCTGGCTCCATTTGTCGCCTGCCGCCATGTATCCCAGCGAAAGTATGTTGCCCGCTTCCGTGAAGGTTGTTTCCCATACCAGAGGATTACGGCTGCGCATGGCTGAGCTGTAGGTCAGTGTGTAGCGTATTTTAGGAATGAAGACGTCTTGCATTGACGTTTGCAGATAAGGGTTGGCATACAGTATGGAGTCAAACTTGGCCGTTGTGCGGTTGAGTTTTTGGTATTGCAGTGTAAGAGGGCTGAACTCGTGTCTCCATTTGTCGGAACGTTGCCATTTATATGTCCACTCGGCCGAGAACGTATGCATCTTGAAATAATCAGGACGGTTGAGTACGTTCATTGATATTTTCGCGTAAGTCGATGGGGTGGTGAAGTAGCGTCGGCGCTTGAGGAACGGAACAACGAGGCGCGGAAACTCGATAGAAGCGTCGGCTCCATATTCGTAAGAGTTCATGTTCCCGCCAGATCCATTGACGTTTCCGCCTTGTTCCCATTCATATGAGCCGTGAAGATTTATGTCGAGTTTTTCCCCTCCACGGAATGCGTTGCGCTTTGTGAAACCAATGACAAGTTCAGGACCGTGGCGGCCGTTGATTTTGTTTTTATAGTTGGTCTCAATGTAGAAGTCGTAAGGCTTTCCGAACGTACATGACAGGTTTAGGTCAAGGGTGTCGCTGCGCCCCGTAGTGTCACGTGGGGTGAAGTTGAATTCGACGGAGCTGAATAGTCCCGAGCCATTGATTTTATTGGAGGATTCGATATATCTGTCGTAACTGAATTGTTGGCGTGGGCGCAGCCTAAGGTCAGCAAGTATTATTCTCGGGCGTATAGGTGGGCGTTTGCCGTTGAATCTTACGGTGAAATAACGGTGGCTGAACGAATCTTTCAGTTCTTCCATGAATTGTTTTCGTATGTCAATGCGTATGTTGCCAATATACCATTTGCGCCTTGTAATGGCCGGAAGGTTACTTGCCATTTGCAGACGTAACTTGGCTTTGCCCGTAACAGCTGTTGTGTCAGCCAGGTAGGAGGCAAAGTTCGGTTGGTAAAAATAGTAGCCGTTATTGCGGAACAAGGTTGACAGCCTGGTTCGTTCGGCGTCCATTATGGAGGCGTCTAAAGGCGACCCGCTTTTTATCAGAGCGTCATTTTTTGTCAGGTTAATCAGACTGTCGGCCATTTGCGGAAAGTCAACGTATTCGAGTGAATCAACGGTGAACAATCGCCCAAAGTTTACCGTATATCCGATTTTTGCCTTCTTGGGATTTTTCTGCGGTACTATTTGGTAGCTAACAGTGCCGTTAAGGTAACCATGGTTCCTTAGAACGGACTGGGCTACCGAAGCTCTTAGTTCTGGATTGACTTGCCTCATAAGTACCGGAGCCTTACCGAATGTTTTTGTTATCCATTGGGCAATCTTGTTTCTTGAGCCTGAAAATGCATTCCATATCCACAAACCGTAAGGGAAAGGCGTTCGGTAATACGAACTTCCGAACAGTGCTCCGTTGGGAGCAGTGGCTAATGAAGCCTCGATTTCTTCTTTAGTTGAGGTGAAGTGGTCAGTATTTTCCTTTTCGTTATCGTAGTTGTTATACTCAATTTTGGTCAGGCCAATGAAGAGTTGGTCGTTTTTGGGAATGTTCTTTGTTGTTGAACATGATGATAATATCAATGCAAAGAGCAATGCGCAGATAACCATCGGCACATGTACATTGTGTATGTTGCGTTTTGTTGTTTTGTTGTTATGATCCCGTTTCATCAGTTCTGGGTTAATTTATAGTGTGTGAACATTGGCTAATGTTTTTTGACGTCTTGCCTTTTTGTCGATGTTGAATCCGCTTTTGCTGGTTCAGCAACCTTTTTCTTGCCGAAACTGAAAATGTCTTTGAAGTGTTGCAGGCTGCGCCTCCAGATGAATCCGAAACCGTATTCACGTACAGTTCCTTCAAGCCAGTCGTAGGCGTTGTTATCGTAATACAGCTTGACGTATTTGTCTGACGAATTGCCCAAACGGTATTCGAAAGTAACATTGTCGAAGAATGATTCATTCTGGTTTGTTACGTCTGCTCCTGTTGATACCTTGCCGCCGACAACAATACGTAATCTGTTGTTCCAAAAGCGCTTAGAGAACTTGAATGAGTAGTCGGTATGTGTATCTCCGTTAGCTCCTGTTGAGTTGTCCATGCCAAAGCTGAGGTCAAGTGAACGCAGTGCATTGCCGGTAATGCTGTTGATCTCGCTTTGCAGGAATGAGTTTAAGGCATTGTTCATCGAGAACCCTCCGGTATTCCCGTCAGACAGATACATTCCGGTGGTAAGCATCGTCACGGCCAGCTTACCACGTTGTTCTACACTCATGGATTGTAGTTCACTGTTAAGCGTCATATCTTCAGGGGCACTGAGGGTAAACTCAAGTCCCATGTCGGACAGTGTTTTAGTAATAATGACGCCGCAGTCAAATTCTACGTCACGACTGTCACCATTCTCTCCTCCAGATGATACGCTCGCTTTTGTGCGCTCTGTCGCAGTGATGTTAAGTTTTGGATTCATCGGGTCACCGGTGAATTCAATGTAACTTCCATCTTGTATTGTAAAAGTCTTGAGCGGTATTACAGGCAGTGAATATTTCATTTCTCCGTTGTCAAGTGTATAGCGGCCTGTAAGCCTTATGTTTCCTGACATGTCGTATTGCATTCTTAAGCTTCCACCTCCCATAATGTCCAGATAATTTGAGTGGGCTGCGTCAAGGTAACACATAACATGGGCTCCTTGGTCGATGTTCATGGTAAGGTCCATAGTAAAGCCAGACATTGGTTGATGTTCCACCACCGTCGCGACGGTATCTTCAAAGCTGACGAATTTTACAAGGTCGTCCATCCGGTTGTCTGTTGAAAGAGGGGTGTCTCGGAGTATGTATGACATGTCTGTTGTGCCGAGTACATCCAGCCTTCCGAGCATTTCCAACCGTTCAACAGGACCGCGCATTGTAGCGAAGAAGTCAACAAAGGCTTTGCCGAACGCAATACTTCTGCGATTCTCTTTTGAGTCAATGACTTGACAGTTGCGTGCAACCATGCGTAAGTCCATGTTCATATTGTCGAGATTGGAGAAGTCTATGTTCCCGTTCAGGGTTAATGGATTATCATTATTTGCGTACATTTTGAAATCCTCGAACAGCAGATTGCTGCCGACAATACGTAACGGGTCTTCACTAAATCTCATCCTTACGCCGTATTGGGCACTGCGCATATAGCAGGAATCAAATTTAATTTCGCCATTAGCCTGCGGTTTGTCAAGTGTGCCTTTAAGGGCAATCTCGCCGTTGGCATAACCGTTAAGGCGGATTATCCTGTCAGGAATGAAACCGTTGATCAGGCGTGCAGGCATACGGCTCATTGTCAATTTTGCGTCAAGATTACCTTCTCCTTCAGAATTGTATGTACCGCTTAGTTCTGCTACTTGTTTGTTGTTGCAGTTGAGTACTCCGTCAAGGCTATGTGCGCCTCCGCTTTGTGGCATATATACAAACTCAGTGCTGATATTTCCCATGCGACTGCGTTCATATGTCATTTTATCTACCGAAATGGCAGCGGACAATGACAGATTGTCTGACATTTGTATAATGTGGAAGTCTCCGTTCATTATGCCTGTTATGTTCGGCATATATGGAACGACTGACAAGACCTTCTCTAAATCAAATTTGTTAAGACCGATTGTCAGGTCTTGCAGTGCTTCTGTGTTATCGTCATTGGAGTATATATGTACTCCGGTTCCGTCGGTAGCCATCAACCTTAGGTTGGCAGATACGCGCCGGTCTGTTCCCATATATATGTAATTGTCTTCGTTGACCTTGAATTTCTTGTAGCCGAGAATAGGCTCGTCTGTTAAGAGGTGTAGTTTTATGCCTTTGTCCTCCATGGAGGCTTCCGCTCCAAGCTTTAGGCCAAGACTGTCGCGTGCATCGTAAAACTTGATGTTTGCTCCTGAACCTTTTTCAAATACGTATCCGTCAAGCAATGCGTTGAATACATATTGCTTGTTGTCTTTGTTGTTTCTTATTTGGGCACTGTATGTGCAGTTTACGGAATCCGAAGTAATATTGAAACGTACTGTGTCAAGCTTCATCGAGCTGTTTTGCAGTTCAAGTAATTGTATGTTGCCGTTAAGTCCGACTTCCGGAGATGATGAGACGTCAATACTTGCATCCTGGAAAGTATATCCTTCATGGGCAATGAAGCGGCTTAATGGATTATCTTTTCCCGTAACTAAGTATAGCTGCGCTAATGGCAATTCCTGGCGTAGCTTTGATATGTTTATTTGTTTGCTTTTTAATTCAGTCTTGAGTTCTTGTACGAAATTATCAGCCTTGCCCAATAACTTTTTATATCCACCTTGTCCGTTTAGATGTAGGCGGAAATCTCCACATTCAGTGACAAAATGTGTTGTATCGCGGCTTGTCAGGATATCAACCATCAAGTCATCTGGACGGAAAACTTTGCTTGAATCGGTGATTTCCAAGTCGTTGATCTTTCCACTGATTCTCAGCATTGTCTTCAGGTCGGAACTTACGTCTATCCTGCATTTTAACGATGTTGACAGCTCCGATTCGACCATATGCAATCCATACCAGTCGGCGTGTTTTACGTCAGCCGTTAATGTGGATTGCAGCATTTTAGGATTAAGTAATGCATTTACGGTTACCAAACCTTTAACAAGTGGATTGTCACTGTTAAGCTCTGCCTTGGCTTTTCCGTTAGCCATGTCTGCGTTAAGGCTTATTCCGTCTAAGTTATATTGTCCGATGTTAAATTTTTCAACACTGGCATTAGCATTAAATTGTGTTTTAGGCGACGTGAAGTTCATGCCTTTCCCTTTCGCAACAATGTTCCCGCTAAGGTTCCCAAATTCGTTTCCGGGCATGAAATGTCCTATTTTAAGATCCTTGGCAATTAGCATGGCATTGTATTTCATGTTTTCGGAATTTAAGCTTCCCTTTACCTTAACATTCCCTCCTCCTTCATTTGCGGTGAGGTCTGCTGTATATGATTGTCCGTTAATGCCGATACTGCCTTTTATGCTGATGCTTCTTGGGATAGTTATGTCTGTACCCTGTGACTTGAGTATTTCGCTTACGAAATCAAGGTTGTAAGTATTGGCATCAAGTTTTACTTTTGCATTTAGCTTGTCTGTGTCGGTTAAGTTTCCGGCTGTACCGTTGATGTTGATATTGAATGCAGATGGAAAGTTTACATTCACTCCCCCGAAGTTCATACTTTTCATGTTCCCGACAATGGCTGCTTTAATTCTTAATGGTTGGTTGGGCAGTCGGCGGATAATATTGGTTGGCATGTCGCCAACTACGCGAAGAATGTCTTGTTTACCGATAGAACAGTCTGCCGTAAGGCGTAGTTTGCCCGGTGCATTATCGTCAAATGCGTTGAGGGCCATGATGAATTGTGCGGTAAGATACGAATCGGACGTCTTAAAGTCTATTTTAGGCAAATAGAGGTTTACCGAGTCCATTGAAATCGGGCCGGTAAAACGTTCAACGGTAAGCCCACTCTTTTCTTTGAATGAGCATTCCCGTAGTGATAATTTTAAATCAGGGGCACAATAATAAATGGAGTCTATACCTAGACTGACGTTTGAAAGGGCTATGTGGTTTGCGTCAAGTCCCTTTGTAAATGTTTCATAATTATTGTCGTATGCGAGGCTTCCTTCTTTCCAGTCAAGGTTTTGAATTTTGTATAGTCCGGAATAAAGGTTAAAATAGCCGTTTACAGCTTTTGTTTTTCCAAGATATGCAGCTATTTGCAGTGTATCGCCAGGCATGTGTACGGTAATACCTGTGCCAGAAATGGCTAATTCATCAACAGATATTTTCCAGTTGTTTTTAGTCGTTGATGTGTCAGGTGGAACGGTGTCGCTTAATTCGATGTCGACTTTTGCATTGGCAAGGGTTGCTTCGTTGACTTTTATTGTTTCCTTGCTCAAGTCAATGCCGTGACTCCTCAAATGCAGTCGTCCAATAGTCCCTTTTACCCTTGCTTCGTGTATGAAGTTGGCCGTGTTAAGTTTTACGTCCTTGAACTCAAGGGCATCAATTTCTACATTTTTTTTTAATAAAGGCTTGAGTTGGACTTCAACAATAAGATTCTTGACATCGGCAATAGTGTCCTTGACTTGCGGTAAGGAATCATTTTGCTGTATCATTAGAAAACCGTCCACTCCCAAATCAAGTGGAAATACGAGTTTTACCCGTTCGATGGAAATTCCCATCCCGGTTTGTTCTGAAGCGTATGACATGACTTTCTTTACGGCCCAATTTTGGATAGGAGGGATGTAAAGTAAGATTGCCAATATTAAAAATAACAGAATCGGCGTCAGTATAATGCCGACAGCCCATTTTATAATTCTCTTTTTCCGCACGGATTATATCCAATTATAAACAATGAATGTATTTATTGCAAAGTAAGCAATTATTTTGGAAAAAGAAAAATAAATTTTGTATAAAGTGTACCGAATTAGTTAAATTCCGCTTATTTCATGCCACAATTTGTCATCAGGGACTTCGCTTTCGACGCAAATATGTTCTTTAGATACAGGGTGGGCAAATTCTATTTTACGCGCCAAGAGAGAGATACTGCCGTCAGGATTACTTCTGCGGGCTCCGTATTTCAGGTCTCCTTTTATCGGGCAACCTATTTTTGCTAATTGACAACGTATTTGGTGGTGACGGCCGGTCATCAGTTTTACTTCTATCAGAGTGTACCTTTCTGATTTTCCGATAGTTCTGTAATGTAGCACGGCTTTTTTAGCTCCCGGCAGTTCTTTATCATAAGCGTAGCTTTTGTTTTGTCTTTCATTACGTGTAAGCCAGTGGGTAAGTGTCGCTTCCGGTACTTCTGGGGCGTTTTGGCATATAGCCCAATATGTTTTGTTTACATTCCCTTCACGGAACATGTCGTTAAGTCGTGCTAACGCTTTTGATGTTCTTGCGAAGACAACAAGTCCCCATACAGGACGGTCAAGCCTATGTGTGATACCAAGAAAGACATTGCCGGGTTTAGCGTATTTTTCTTTAATATACGCTTTGACTTCATCGGCAAGAGTCTTGTCGCCGGTCTTGTCTCCTTGCACAATTTCACCACTACGCTTGGATACTATAATTATATGATTGTCTTCGTAAACTACTTTCATTGTATGGTCTTATAAGGCAAAAATTAAGAGCCAAAAAGTATTACTTACATTATATGCTGATATAAGAAATGTCTTATTGACTCTTAATTTTTATTTTGATATGAATTACATGTTCATGCCACCGTCAACCTGGATAACCTGTCCTGTTACGTACGAAGACAGGTCTGACGCGAGAAATACAGCTACATTCGCGATGTCTTCCGTTTGTCCTGCGCGACGCAACGGTATTTTCTGTATCCACTCCTTGCGTATATTGTCCGGAAGTGCTTGTGTCATTGCAGTTTCGATAAATCCAGGAGCAATTGCGTTAGCGCGAATGCCACGGGAACCAATTTCCTGCCCAATGCTCTTCGCAAGAGCGATAAGTCCAGCTTTAGATGCAGCGTAGTTGCACTGTCCGGCATTGCCATGAACACCTACGACAGAAGCCATGTTTATAATGCTTCCGCTTTTTTGGCGCATCATGATAGGTGTACATGCATGTATAAAATTAAACGCTGATTTCAGGTTTACGTTAATGACTGCATCCCATTGAGCTTCCGTCATACGCATCATCAGTCCATCCTTTGTTATTCCGGCGTTGTTTACGAGAATATCTATCGAGCCGAAATCCTCTTTTACCTGGTTTACTACTTCTGCAGTCTGGGCGAAGTCTGCTGCATTGCTGGCGTAACCTTTTGCTTTAACGCCTTTTGCTGCTATTTCAGCTTCAGTGGCTTTGCCGTTTTCGTCAATGACGAGATCAGTAAATGCGATGTTTGCGCCTTCTTCAGCGAATTTTAACGCGATGGCCTTGCCTATACCGCGTGCCGCACCCGTAATAAGTGCGGTCTTGCCTTCCAATAATTTCATTTTGTGTTATTGTTTAGAATGTTTTTATAATAGTGTTCTTTATTATTTTGTGACTTTGTCCATTGATCTTCCAAGTGCGCCGTATACGACCTTTGCCACAAGAGGCTTGCTGGCCTCGGGTGTCATTCCGTGTCCCAAGCGGCCACAAATGTAAGGCACCTCAAGTCCTTTAATACAATAATGCGTGATGTCGGCAACAAGTTCTACATTGTCAATGTCGAATTCGCCGTCTGCTTTTCCTTCCGCGTAAACTTTACGGAATAGTTCGATTTCATCTTCGTCAAAATTCTTTCTGACTTTTTCTACCATCCAGATATTGCGGAAGAAGGCGGCGCGTAAATTGCCGTTACGCATTACCGTTTCTTTTATCATGTTGAGATGTGTGTAGATGAGTTCTATTATTTTATCTTGAGGCCTTATTTTCTTTGCGGCA